>Ga0163108_10001144_pt1 | contig 19499 bp, 12 predicted proteins | sample Fk1155metaG_FD_109644 | JGI IMG/M metagenome (GOLD analysis project Ga0163108, IMG submission 109644) | Marine microbial communities from the Central Pacific Ocean - Fk160115 155m metaG | ecosystem: Environmental > Aquatic > Marine > Oceanic > Photic zone | place: The Central Pacific Ocean...
GCCGGCACGGCGCCGTTGTTGAGGTGAGCGACGAGGAAATTGACCGCCCCGTTTTCGTCACTGGTGCCTTCGGCCGCGACCAGTTCGAACACGAACCGGTTGTAGGGCATGTTCCTGGTCAGGCTGCGGCGAAGCCAACGATCCAGCGGACGGCGATTGCCCTGGTTGTTGGTCCGGCCGATCAGCAGGTTGCCCCAGAAAGTCGTCCAGTTACGGACGTAGTCTTCGTCGTCGAGCAGCAGCTCGACAAGCTGCTCGCGGCGATCCTGTTTCTCGCTGTCGAGAAACTCGGCCAGCCGGGCATAGCGGGGAATGTGTCCGACCACGTCGAGCGATACGCGGCGGGCGAATTCCCCGTCGGTGGCCCGTGCCGAAGCAGCAATCTCGTTGTCGACCCAGCCCTGGCGAAGGTGCGTGTTGATCGTTTTGACGATGACCTTGTCGGAGTCGGCGGCAAGTGACAGCGCCGGGAGCAAGCCGATCAGGGCCAGCGTGAAACGAATCGTGTGTCGCATCGTGAGATGTCTCTCTCGCAGTTTTGAATTGCTACCGCCGGTCCCCTATCATAATTCGCTTCGGACCGTTCGTGCAAATTGCGAATCGTTTTCGTGGGACACTCTTCGATGCTCGAGATTCCAGGCAGCGGTGAATTGGACTTCCTGGCTTTGGGGGCGATGGTTCATCGTCTTGACCCGGGCCGGATTCCGTTCCGCAAAGCGACGCAATGTCGCATTCATGTCAGTGGTGGTGAGTTCAACTGCGCCGCCAATCTCTCGGATTGTTTCGGGATGTCGACGGGGATCGCGACCGCGATGGTCAACTCACCCCTCGGTGACCTGATCCACGAACGGGTGCGGGCGATGGGGGTGCGGCCGTTTTATCGGTGTTTTGAACACGACGGCGTACAGGGGCCCAACATGGCCACTGTCTACAGCGACCAGGGGGCCGGGGTCAGGGCCCCGGTCGTCTTCTACAACCGCAGCAACGAGGCCGCGGCGCTGCTGAAACCCGAGGATTTCGATTGGGAATCGATTGCCGCGGGAGGACTGCGATGGTTTCACAGCGGTGGCATCTTTGCCGCACTCTCAGCGGAGACCCCGGAGATCATCATCGAGGGGATGAAGGCCGCCAGGGCGGCCGGAGCGATCGTGTCGTTTGACCTGAATTTCCGGGCGAAATTGTGGGAGATTTCCGGTGGGCTGGAAACGGCACAGCAAACGATGCGGCGGATCGTCGAGCAGGTCGATGTGCTCGTCGGAAATGAAGAAGACCTGCAGATGGGGCTGGGACTGCAGGGCCCCGATGTCGAAACCTCCGGCAAGCTCGACCCGAGCGCCTTCCTGGCGATGATGGAAGAAGTCTCCCGGTCACTGCCGTCGGTCAAGATCGTCGCCACGACGCTCAGGGAAGTTCACTCGACCAATCACCACGACTGGAGCGCCGTGTGCTGGGTCGAGGGCGAGACTTACCGGGCACCGACGTGTTCACTGGACGTGGTCGATCGGGTCGGTGGAGGTGACGGGTTCGCTTCGGGACTGTTCTATGGCCTCCTGAGCGGACTGGAGCCGGAGGAAGCCTTGAAACTGGGCTGGGCTCACGGAGCACTGTTGACCACCTTCCCCGGTGATACCACCATGGCCACGCTCGAACAGGTCCAGGCCTTCGCCGAGGGAGGTTCGGCGAGAATCCAGAGATAATGGGACCTGGGATCCAGATCGATTGACTCAAAGAAAAGAGATGAACATGTCGCAGCATGATATCGGACTCTTCGGCCTGGCCGTGATGGGCCAGAACCTGGTTCTCAACATGGAGAGCCGGGGATTTTCAGTGGGCGTGTGCAACCGGACGACATCCACGACCGACGATTTCGTCAATGGCTCGGCAGCCGGCAAGAACATCACCGGTTACCATTCGGTCGAGGAACTGGTGGCCAACCTCAAGAGCCCCCGCCAGGTGATGCTGATGGTCAAGGCTGGCCCGGCCGTCGATGCCCTGATCTCGCAACTCACGCCGTTGCTCGATCCCGGAGATATCATCATCGACGGAGGCAACACCCAGTTCGACGATACGAATCGTCGGACCGCCGAGGTCGAAGCGTCGGGATTGTTATTCATCGGGACCGGGGTCTCCGGTGGCGAGGAGGGGGCGTTGAAGGGGCCCAGTATCATGCCCGGTGGTTCACCGGATGCCTGGCCTCACGTCAAGGACCTGCTGCAGACGATCAGTGCGCGGGTCGGTCCCGACGGCGACATCCCCTGTTGCGAATGGGTCGGACCGGCCGGGGCCGGGCACTACGTCAAGATGGTGCACAACGGCATCGAGTACGGCGACATGCAGTTGATCTGCGAGGCCTACTTCATTCTCAAGCATGCCCTGGGCCTCTCCAACGAAGAACTCTACCGGGTCTTCAAGGAGTGGAACGAGGGAGATCTCGAGAGTTACCTGATCGAGATCACCCGCGATATTTTCACGGTGACCGACGGGAACGGTGGTCACCTGGTCGACCAGATCCTGGACACGGCCGGCCAGAAAGGGACCGGGAAATGGATGAGCCAGCATGCGCTGGATCTGGGTGTCCCGACGACGTTGATCACCGAAGCCGTGTTTGCCCGCTGTCTCTCGGCGCAGAAGGACGCTCGGATGCGGGCGGCGGAGGTTTTGTCGGGTCCGGATGGCAGTTTCGAGGGCGATCGCGACGCGTTCATCGACGATGTCCGGCAGGCCCTCTACGCCTCCAAGATCACCAGTTACGCCCAGGGATACGTGCAACTGGACGCCGCGGCGAAGGAGTTCGGTTGGGACCTCGACAATGGACAGATCGCATTGCTGTGGCGTGGAGGATGTATCATTCGCGCGACATTCCTGGCGGACATCAAGGCCGCCTTCGATCGGGACCCGGAACTTGAAAACCTGCTGCTGGATGATTTCTTCCGACAGGCCGTCGAAGCTGCCCAGCCGAGTTGGCGTCGAGTGGTCTCGGCGGCGATCAACCTCGGGTTGCCCGTTCCCGGCTTCTCCGCCGCGCTGGCCTATTTCGACGGTTACCGTCGCGGCCGACTGCCGGCCAACCTGCTGCAGGCACAACGCGATTACTTCGGGGCGCACACCTACCAGCGACTCGACACCGAGGGGACGTTTCACACCGACTGGATTCGCGAACGCTCGCTCGACGACGGCCGCTAGATCAACTCGTCGAGCGGACCGCCCTCGTCGAGGATCGGGATCGGGCGTCCGGCATGGTTGAGGAAGCGAAGCGTCGTATCGATTCCCAGTTGACGGTAGACGGTGTGCAGGACATGCGCCGGCTTGATCGCTCGCAGGATCGGCCGTGTGCCTTTGTCATCGGTGGCGCCGACGACGCGGCCACCGTGGATTCCGCCCCCGGCAAGCATCACGCTGATCGCATTGCCCCAGTGGTCACGGCCGGCATTTCCGTTGATTCGCGGTGTGCGACCGAACTCGCCCATGACCATCACGATCACCTCGTCAAGCATGCCGCGCTGGTCAAGATCGGAAACCAGGCTCGAGATGGCCGCGTCCATTCTTGGCCCGTGGGAGTTCATTGCCCCTTCGATGCCACTGTGGTTGTCCCAGCCGCCGGAGTGCACCGTGACGAAAGTCACACCGGTTTCGACGAGTCGGCGGGCGAGCAGCGCACCCTGGCCGACCGAGTTGCGGCCGTACTGATCACGGAGCCGGGGTGCTTCGAGGCTGATGTCGAATGCCTTGCGGGCGGAGGCACCGGTGATCAGGTCGAAGGCCTCCTGGTTGAAACGGTCGATCCCGGTCATCAGGCCACTGCTGTCGGCCTCGCGGCGAGTCCGATCCAGCCCGGCCAGCAGCCCCTGGCGGCTACGGATTCGCTTGTTGTCGATCCCACCGGGGAGATTCAGGTTCCGAACCTGGAAGTTCTTCGCGTTCGGGTCCGAGCCCGCGTCGAACGGGTTGGTCGTCACGCCCAGGTAGGCCCCACTCTGGTAACCGGGTCGCAGGCCGATGGTTGCCGCGTTCGGGATCGCGACGAATGCCGGCAAACCACGGCGGTTGGGTCCCTTCACCTTCGAGGCGATCGCACCGATGCTGGGAAACTGGGGATCCTGGTTGGCGGCGTTGCTTCCATGGAAACCGGTCCACATCCAGTGAGCCGCTGCAAAGTGATCACCGTTGTTATGGTGGACACTACGGATGAACGACATCTTGTCGGCCACCTGCGCCTGACGGGGATACTTGGCTCCGATCCGGATTCCCGGGACCCGTGTCTGCACCGCCGAGAACGGACCGCGGTACTCGGCGGGTGCCTCGGGCTTGGGGTCGTATGTCTCCATGTGTGTCGGGCCACCGTCGAGCCAGAAACAGATCACTGATCGCTTGTTTCCGGGACGCCGTTTTTCCGCCGCGGCCGCTCGCGACCTCAGCGACTCACCCAAGGTCATCCCGCCGGCCGTCAACGTGCCGATGCGAAGTACGTTGCGACGCGTCAATCCCTGGCAATTACGAGTCCATCCACCCAGCGAGAGATCTAGCATTGGTTCAATCCCCTGAAAGTGATCCACCCCTCAGCACGGCCCCGGGACCGCAGATTCCAATTCACACCGTCGTCGGACCTGCCACACGGACGATAAAAACAATGATAAATCTGTAGCAGGACCGGTTCAATACCGAATCAATGTTCGTTGATGCGTTCTCTCCTGTTCTCCTATCGACGTCGGTGGCGTGTGGGCTTCAGCAAAGGCCGACCGGCATTGCAAGCGGTGTGGTGTCTGAGACTTAGACCTCTTTGCTGGTGACGATCTGGCGGGTGACCAATGGCCGACGTTCTTTTCGACCTGCTGGTGTGTCCTGACGGTCATGGGCGATTGCACCGTGAGGATGATGGCTGGTTCTGCGCAAGCTGTGGCCGGCTGGCAACAGAAGTGGATGGAATTCCTCGTTTTGTCGATCAGGAACATCTGGCGAGTTTCGGCGAGCAATGGAACAGGTTCGACGTGGTTCGGGACGACGAGGACAGGCGGGTCTTCGAGGTGAAGACCGGTATGCGGTTGGAGGAGTTGGCCGGATTGAAGGTGCTTGATGCTGGCTGCGGCGGGGGGCGATACAGTCGATTGGCGGCGATGGCCGGTGCCACGGTCATCGGTGCAGACCAGAGCACGGCTGTTGAAAAGGCGGCCGCCGTCGCCAGCGATCTGTCAAAGGCGAAGTTTCTCCAGGTCGATCTGAAGCGAATGCCGTTCGAGGCCGGGTCGTTCGACGTGGTGTTTTCCATCGGCGTGATGCACCACGATCAGGACACGCGCCGGGTATTTGATGCGGTGGCCCGGATGGTCAGGCCCGGGGGCCGATTGGCGGTCTGGCTTTATCGCCGCAACACCTGGTGGCAGGAGTGGATCAACCAGCGGTTGCGTCGCAAGACAACCCGGATGGCACCCGAGCGGCTGGAACGCTGGTGCCGCCGATTGTCGTGGTGGGGGGGGGTGCCGGGCTTGAATCGGGTCCTCAACAAGCTGGTCAACTTCAGCAATCACCCCGATCCGGAGTTGCGGCTGTGTGACACCCACGACTGGTACGCCCCGGCCTTTCAGCATCACCACCGAGGCGATGAGTTGCGAGGGTGGTTCGCGGAGGCAGGATTCGAGAACCTGCAGGACCTTCCACCCGAAAAGACCGGCTTCGGCTACCGACTGGCCTACAAGGCCAACCTGATCATCGGCAGCGGGGTCAACGTGCTGGGGACGCGCCGCGAGGACTGAACCGGTTCAGGGTCCCTTGACATCGAAGGCGAACATCAGGTCCTGGTCGCGGAGGAACAGTTTTCCATTGGCGACGACCGGATGCGGCCAGGCGGGGCGGCCGCTGCGGTTGGGTTGGTTGAATCGCCCTTTCTCGATGTACTTCTGGTTCGAGCCAGCGACCAACGCCACGGCACCTCCTTCGCTGCGGAGGTAAATGTGGCCATCGGCATAGGTGACCGCTCCCTTGCCGACCGACCGGTTTCTCCAGGCAACGCGACCGGTCTTCAGTTCCAGGCAGGTCAGTCCGCCGCCGTCGTTGAACCCGAACAGGAAACCGTTGACGATGACCATTCCCCCATGGTGATTCTTCATGTTGCGGGTGTGATAGACCTGCTTGGCCGTGGTCACGCCACCGGTGGAGCTTAGCCTGAGCATCGCGCCGCCGCGTCCGTATCCGGAAGCACTGAAGACCATGTCCTGGTAGGTGAGCGGGCTGGAGCAGTTGGCGGTTCCGTTGGCCGATCCGGTTTGTTTCCAGAGAAACTTGCCGTCGCTGGCTCGCACGCCGACAACCGAGTTGCTGGTGAAGTTGACGTACTGCTTGACACCGCCGACGGTCGCGATGATCGGTGAGGCGTAGGCGGCGCGGGGGTTGCCTGGAACGCCGGCCCGCCACAGTTCATCGCCGGTGACCTTGTCCAGTGCCACCATGGTGGCACCGCCGGCCCCGGGCGTGCAGATCAGTTTCTCGCCGTCGATCAGTACCGATTCGCAGATGCTCCAGCCGGGCCGTCTCCCGCTAAAGGTCTTCAGGATGTTCTTTTGCCAGATCACTTTTCCGTTCTCGATGTCCAGGCAGGCCAGGTCACCGGCCAGGCCGAGGGCGTAGAGCCTGTTCCCGTCCACGGTTGGCGTACTCCGTGGTCCGGGGCCGCTGCTGGCATTGAAGGCGGTACTGATCTTGGTCGACCAGACGATGTTGCCGTTGACCAGGTCCAGCGAGTGGACACTTTCGCCTTGCTGCTTGCTCGCTCCCATCGTGAAGATCCGGCCACGAAAAACGCTGACCGTCGAGTACCCCTGGCCGAGCCCTTTGGCGGTCCATTGGAGTCGCGGTCCACCGGCCGGCCACTGCTTCAACAGGCCCTTCTCGCTGGAGATGTTGTCACGGTTGGGACCCCGGAAACTCGTGAAGTCGGCGGCGGTGGCAGATCGAGGCACCTGTGCCACCAGGGAGACGATCAACACGCTGCTGAAAAAGAGACGAGATCCGATCATTGCTGGGCCCCTGGTATGGAAGGAAGTCGTCATCACGGCCAGTCGGCAGTGCGACCGGACGTGGAATTGCTAGACTATGACGCGCCCGCAACGGGGCGACAAGAGTGAGATCGTTATCACGCCGACATGTGCCCTCCTCCAGACGGAATCGACGATGCAATCCGCCGCCCTGGCCGCCTGTGGTCTGTTGCTGATCGGTCTGGTGTTGAGGGCGCGACTGGGCTGGTTGCAGCGGGCCTTCATTCCGGCGTCGGTGGCCGGAGGCCTTGTCGGGCTGGCCCTGGTCCAACTGGCCCGGCTGCTGGGCGATTCGTCGGGCGGCAGCAGTGATCCCTCGGCCTGGAACCCGGTCCTGCGCTGGTTGGCTCACGACTGCCCGGCGACGCTGTCGTCGTGGCCGGGATGGTTGATCGCAGTCGTCTTTGCCGGACTGCTTCTGGATCGTCCGGCCCGGCTGGATCGCGGCGGTTTGCGGCGGGTGGTGGCCGAGGGCTTGATGGTCTGGCTGATCATCCTCGGGCAGGTGGCCCTGGGGTTACTGGCCACCTGGCTGGTGATCCGGCCGTTTTATCCACAGATTCCGGCCAGCTTCGGTCTGCTGATCGAAACCGGTTGGGCAGGGGGACACGGGACGGCCGCGGCGATGGGGGCCGTGTTTGAGCAGTCGCTGCACTGGAACGAGGGCCGGGACCTGGGGATGTTCATGGCGACCGTCGGGCTGGGCTGGAGCGTGGTCAGCGGGATCGCCTGGACAAACCTGGCCGTTCGCCGTGGCTGGACCCATGTGTCGATTGCCGAGATGACCCGGGAGGGCGTGTTCGAGTCGCCCGAGGAGCGGCCGGCCATCGGCCGCGGTGTCGTCCGCTCTGACATCGTGGACCCATTCGTCTTCCAGTTGCTGATTCTCTCGATGGCATTCCTGGTCGGTCTGGTGTTGTCGTGGATTGTGACGACGCTGGGTGTGCAACTGGTCCAGGGGTTGCAGGGCCACGTCTCCGCCGAGACCGTCGGCAAGCTCGAACGCTCGGTCGGCAATCTTCCACTGTTCCTGTTCACGTTGATCGGGGGACTGTTGGTTCGTCGAGGACTGGACGGGGTCGGGCGGGGAGATTGGATCGACGGCGACTCGATCCGCCGGCTGACGGCGTTTGCCATGGAGTTCCTGGTCGTCGCCGCGATTGCCTCGTTGAAACTCGATGCCGTGTTTGCCCTGGCCGGACCGTTGGCGGTGTTGATCGCCGTGGCCATCGGCTGGACGGCGGTGTGCCTGCTGTGGATCGGCCGCCGGGTGTTGCCCGGGGACCGCTGGATGGAACTGGGACTCATCAATTACGGCATGTCGACGGGTACGACGGCCACCGGATTGATGCTGTTGAGAATTGTCGACAAGGATCTGGAAACCGGTGCCGCCGAGGATTATGCGCTGGCGGCCCCGTTGTCCGCCCCGTTTGTCGGTGGCGGCCTGCTGACACTGATGATGCCGCTGCTGCTGCAGTTTGTACCGCTCTGGATCGCGGCTGTGATCCTGTCAGCCCTGGTGGTGCTGCTGCTGGTCGTCGGTCGCCGCCTGTGACCGTTTCATCATGTCCGCCTTTGCGTCGTCGTGATCACCACGCAGCACGGAACGCCATGTCCACCGCAGTTGTTCTTCTGTCGGGCGGGCGGGAAGGACCAGGGCCAGGGCCAGGGCCGCGATCACGGTGACCAGCCAGGCCGCGGGGACGACCAGGTGAGTCGAGAAGGGCATGCCGAAGAACTGTTCGCTGAAACTGGTACTGACACCGACGGCTTCTCCCAGCAGGAACGCCGGGAGAAGTGATGCCGTGCAGACACGGCGGGAAAACATGCCCAGGAAAAAGGTGGCGCCGAGTGGTCCGAGGAAGCAGTTGAATCCCTTTTGACAGAGATCGATGATGTTGGTGCCCTTGGAGAGGTGATAGAGACCGAGCGTGTAGAACACGACGACCAGGCCCATCGCAGCTGTCAGCACCCGGGCACGGGCCAGTTCCCCCGCCTGGCTGATCGGCGTCCGCGAGAGCGTGCGGAAGAAATCGACCGTCAGAATCGTGCTCGTCGAGTTCGCTCCCGAGTCGATCGTCGACATTGCCGCGGCGAACAAGGCCGCCACGACCAGCCCTCGCAGCATCGGCGGCATGTAGTGGCGGATGAACTGGGGGAAGATGCTGTCCTGGGCCTTGTTGAGAGTCTTTCGATGCCGTGCCGCGTCTTCGGCGGAGAGGTCCTCGGCCTCGAGCAGCGCGGACGACTTGTCCATCGCCACGCTGGCCGGTAGCGGGTGGTGCTGGATGTAGTAGGAAAGCGAAACCCCGACGCCGGCCAGGATCACCCCGATTCCCAGGCTGGCGACCGCGCTGACGATGTAGCTGATCCGGGCCGACCGGACCGACCGGACCGTGAAGTACCTCTGCAACGCCACCTGGTTGGCTCCATGTGTACAGGTGAACCAGAAGAACATTCCGATCGAGATCGAGAAGACTGTCGAGCGGTTGCGGACGTCCCAGTCGAACCACTGCACGGCCTCGTGCTTGATCTGCTGAGAGTGTTCCACCCAATCCCCCAGGCCGCTTCCGGTGTCCCAGGCAATAAACCCCATCGTGAACACGGCGCCGGCCATCAGGACCAGGAACTGGATCACGTCGGTCCAGATCACCGCGCGGATACCTCCCAGGGTCGTGTAGAAAACCGAGAACAGTCCAACGGCGATGATCACCAGGTGCATGTCGGCGTCACGGAACCCCGTCTCGAGATCGTTGGTGCCCAGGAACCAGCCGACATCAAGATGAGCGATGTCGACCAGGGCTCCGGCGGCCGTCAGCACGACGACTGAAATCCAGCCAAACAGCAGCAGCAGGCAGAAAACCGCCGAGAGGGCACGGATCGGGTAGGTGAATCGGCGGTCGAGATACTCGTAGGCGCTGGTCAGGCGCAGTTTCATGAAAAAGGGGATCCACAGGCTCCAGACGACCAGCAGCACCAGGGGAATCGGCAGTTGTCGCGTCAGGAAGGCGACCCCGGTCCGGAACATCTCGCCGGGCATTCCCAGGTAGGTGATCGTCGAGAGCAGCGAGGCAAAAATACTGATCCCGACCGCCCAGGCCGGCAGGGCACGCCCTCCCCCCAGGAAAAAGTCGTCGGTCGATCGTTGGCGACGGGCGATCGCGATACCCATCGCAATCATCGCCCCAAGGTAGACCACGATCACGGCCAGGTCGGGTCCGGTCAATCCTCCCGGAGGCAACGTGGTCACGGAAACGGTGTCAGTGGCAAGCATGCGCGCGAGACCGGGAGGAGTCGGGGGGAATGACAGAGGGTACTCGAGACGACCGGCGACATGCCAGCGACGTGTGGACTTGCAATGCACCGGGAGGGTCCACACCATGAGACGCCACGACGAGCAACAAGCGGGAGCAGCAGCCGATGAGTGCAACCGAGGCGAGGTTGGCGGAACTGGGGATCACGTTGCCCGAGCCGCCTCCGGCAGTCGCCGCCTACGTGCCGTGGGTCCGGACCGGCTCGCTGGTCGTTACCAGCGGCCAGTTGCCGTGGATCGACGGCGAACTTTCTCACACCGGACGGCTGGGTGAGGAGCTCGATGACAACCAGGGATACCAGGCTGCCCGCAACGCGGCGATCAATGCGCTGGCGCAGTTGAAAGACGCGGTTGGTGACCTGGACCGTGTCGTGCAGATCGTGCGGCTCGAAGGGAACACGCACTCGGCGCCTGGCCACCGGGGACATCCCCAGGTTCTCGACGGCGCATCGGACCTGTTGCTGGAGGTTTTCGGCGACCGCGGTCGGCACACGCGAACGGCACTGGGCATCAGCGAGATGCCGCTGGACGCCGCGGTCCAGATCTCGCTGTGGGCCGAAGTCTCCGGCGACGCCTAGGCGGCGTCGCCGGGCCCCTGGTCGAATTCGGCCTGGTGGATCCGGATGTTTACTTGGCCGCGGCGGTTTGCGGGGTCTTGTAGCCGGGGGCTGCGACGAAGGTCACGGTGCCCTTGCCATCGGCGGCATTCCAGATCCGGATCTCGCCATCGTAACTGCCGGTGGCAATCAGCTTGCCGTCGTTGCTGACAGCGACCGAGTAGACCCAGTCCTTGTGGCCAGCCAGGCTGCGGACTTGCTTGCCGTCGGCGACGGTGTGGACACGGGCGGTCTTGTCGGCGCTGGAGCTGTAGACCTTGCCATCCTTGGCCACGACGATCCGAAACACCTCGTCTCCAAACCCGCCGATCGCGCGGACCTGCTTGGCGTCCTTGGTGTTCCAGACCCTGATGTTCTTGTCTCGACCGCTGGTGATAACCTGGTTGCCGTCGGCACTGAACCCGACACCGAAGACTGGTTGTCCGTGGCTGTTGAAGGTCACAAGCGAGTCACCGGTCGTGGCGTCGAAGATCTTGGAAGTCTTGTCGCGACTGGCACTGGCCAGTTTCTTTCCGTCTGGTGTCCAGGCGACATCCATCACCCAGTCGGCATGATCCTCGATCGCCAGCAACTGCTTGCCACTGGCAATGTCGTAGACACGGATCGCACGATCAGCCCCGGCCGAGGCGATTTTCTTGCCATCGGGGCTGTAGGCCACGGCGAAGACTGAATCTCCCGTACGGACCAGGTCAGCCTGCAACGCACCATCGGCGGTGTTGAAAAGCTTGATCTCGCCGATTTGACCGGGCGTCCCGGCGGCAATGGCCACTTGTTTTCCGTCGGCCGAGAAGACGATGTCGTAGACGCGTTCGGCGATATTGGTGATCCGGCGGACCTGTTTGCCGTCGGCGGGATTCCAGAGCACCACCTCGTGGTAACCCGAACTGGCCAACTGTTTGCCGTCGGGGCTGAAGGCCACTGCGGTGATCGGGATCGGTACCCGGTAGGCTTTCGGCGGCATCGGTTGCGGCAGCTTGGGCACGATTGCGATCAGGGGGTCGTTGGCACCGATGCCCGCGTTGAGCTTGCCTCCGGTGTCAATCCACTTCTTGAGCAAGGCGATCTGGGCGGGTGTCAACGGGTCGGCTTCCTTGGGCATCGAACCATCTTCGATACGGGTCACCAACGAACTCTCTGCCGACTTCCCGACCTCGAAAGATGCTCCCGATTCGCCTCCCTTGAGCACGGCGGAAAACGAGTCGAGGTTGAGGCGTCCCTTGGCGGTCCGTGCGTTGTGACAGGCAACACACCGCTGGGCGAAGATCGGGGCGATCGAGTCGGAGAAGGACACGAGTTTGTCGGTTGCGATCAGCACGCTCTCGTATTTCTTCAACGCGACGATCGAAGCCAGTGTCTTGGATTCTGCCGCGGCGACGGCCTTGTCGACTGCGGGCTGGAACTTCTTGATCGCTGCCTCGGTCGTCTTTGCTCCGGCATTGGAATCGACCACGGTCTTCTTCGAGGTTGCGATCGTCGCGGTGGTCTTCTTCAAAGTTGCATCGGCGGCGGTGGCGGCCTTGGCGGCGGCGGTGGCCTTGTCGGCTGCGACCTTGGCCACCTTCTGCGCGTCGGCGAGGACCTTGGCTGCTGCGGCGGCTGCCTTGTCAGCGGCCGTCTTGGCAGCGACGGCTTTCTTGGTGGCATCCTGTTGGGGTTTGAGGTTCTTCTCGGCAGCTTTCTGATCGTTGGTCGCCTTGGCGGCGGCGGCCTTGAGTTTTGCCAGGCCGTCCTTCATTCCCTGAGCTTTGTCGCGGGCCACCTTACTGGCCGCATCGGCGGTTTTTTTCGCAGCGACGGCCGCATCGGCCTTCTTCTTCAGTTCCGCTTCCTGCATCGCGGCGATCTTGGCCGCGGCGGCCTTCTGCTGTTTCAACTTCTCCGCGGCGGCGGCGGCGGACTTCTGCGCCTTGGCGGCGTCGGCCTGCAACTTGGCGACCCGGGCCTCCAGCACCTTCGTCTTGGCGACGGCGTCCTTCAATGACGGCTTGTCTTGGGAGGTTGCCGGCAAGGTCAGGACAATGACCAGACCACCGGTCAACAGGATCTGCAGGAGGCGGCAAGGGAGCGACGTGTTACGCATGGAATGCCCTTCTGGTGTGTGGTCTGCGGTAACTGCTCAGCAGGCGAAACACGACTTTCTGCGGCTTGCCTGGTTCTCGATGAGCGGATCAGACTTGCGGTGGGATTGGGGAAGTCCGGCCAATTGTTCGGGTGGGACGGCTTGGGTGGGTTTCCCCAGCATCCACGGAGGACGGGTCCTTGTCAAGAGGCGGACCGAACGCGAGCGAAACGAGGCCCCGGTACAGTCACGAGCGGGCTGCGGCGAGGGATCGCGCGGCCGGTCCGACAGGAATCGGACTACTTACGATGGCGGATCTTGCTACGCATTCGTCGCTTCTTGCGACCGATCTTGCGGCGACCCTTGCCTGATTTCTTCGTACCCATGAAAACCCGACCACACGGAAACCAAACGCGTAACGACAACAACCAGACCCTGAACCCGGACTCTAGCAGGCCTCCTGTCGATGATCAACTGCCATCATCGCGTTCGCGACGCTGCCCCGTATCGCCGGTGGTCGCTATGATGGCTGTCGTGGACTGTCTGGCCGAGCGAAGCGCGGCCGGGTGAATTTTCGCCGTGATGGAAACTCGAAGAGGCGACACGATGGACTACCGCTTGTTGGGACGGACCGGGATCAGGGTTTCGGAGATCTGCCTGGGCACGATGATGTTCGGGGGCCGAACCGACGAAGCCGACTCACAGGCAATCATCGCCCGTGCGATCGATGCCGGTGTCAATTTCCTTGATACCGCCGACATCTACAATGCCGGTGCTTCCGAGGAGATCGTCGGCCGGGGAATCGCCGCGTGTCGTGATCGTGTGATCCTGGCCACCAAGGGCCGCAACGCCATGGGTGAAGGACCCAACGACAGTGGCACCAGTCGCGGTTACCTGATGCGAGCCCTCGACGCCAGCCTCAAGCGAATGGGGACCGACTACGTCGATGTCTACTACGTTCATTCTCCCGACTACGATACGCCGCTGGACGAGACGCTGCGGGCTCTTGACGACATGGTTCGTTCGGGACGCGTGCGTTACGTTGCCTGTTCGAACTACCGTGGCTGGTACCTGGCCAAGGCCCTCTCGATCAGTTCTCAGCACGAACTCGAGCGGTTCGCCTGCGTCCAACCGCTCTACAACATCGTCAACCGTGACATCGAGGTCGACTTGTTACCGCTGTGCCAGGATCAGCAGATTGGAGTTGTCAGCTACAGTGGACTGGCCCGCGGCATCCTGACCGGCAAGTACACGAAGTTCGGGGAGTACCCGGAAGGGTCACGGGCGTCGCTGAACGACCCGCGGATGACGCAGGCCGAATTGCGTGAGGCGAGTATTGCCGTCAGTCAGCGGCTTGTCGGATATTGCCAGGAACGTGGCACCGTCTGCAGCCAGTTTTCGTTGGCTTGGTGCCTGGCCAATCCGATCCTGACCTCGGTAATCGTTGGGCCGCGGACGATGGAACAGTTCGAAGACAACCTCGGTTGCCTTGACGTCGAATGGACCGATGCCGACGAGGAACTCGTTGACAGCCTGGTACCGCCGGGCGAGCACAGCGGGTTTGGGTTCCAGGATTCGGCCTACCCGGTCACCGGCCGGGGCCGCTAGGAGCCTGCGACGACCGCGCTACTCGTAGATCTCGATTGGGCGGTCGTCCCGCGTTTTCCGGAGTTGTTGCAGTCGCGGTGAGTCGACGCCACCGTCGGGTCGTGAAAGCAGTGCCGCGTCGGGCCGGTGTTTGCCTCCGGCCACCGACCCGGACCAGGCGTTTAGCAGTTGGCCGATCACCTTCCGCCGGTGAGCCCCTGTTCCGTCAAAGTCGTAGGAGAAGGCGGCCAGTCCCGGCAGCGACTTCAGGCTCTGCCAGCCGACAAACCGTACGGCCGGGTAGGGATCATCGAGCACGTGGGCCAGTCGGGGCAGGATCCAGTCGGTGCCGGAGGCCTCCCGGGCCGGCTGCCAGCCAAAGTGCCATGCGGTGATCACCCGTTGGGCGGCATCGCCGGCCAGCAGCCAACGCAAGGCGGCCGACACGCCCCGGTCCGCCTCTGGCAATTTTACCTCCGGTTGGTCGTACCAGCGGGTGAGGTGTTTGGCGGTCCAGGCCAGCGTGCGATCGAGATGACAGAGGTTGCAGGCATTGGGACGGCTGTCGGGGCCGGTCGGTTTGACCTGCGGATTGATGACCTGGTGAGTGCGGATGGCCGTGAAGAGTGCATAGCTGACATGAGGCATGTGGCAGTTGTAGCACTGGCTGCCAGGATTATTGGCTGGGTGATGTGTGTGAGCGGTCAGCTCTGCGGGGTCCTGGAACCTGGGGTGGCACTGGTTGCAGGCGGTGTTGGTGGTTGCCAGAGGCTTGAGTTGATCGTTGGCCGGAGCGTTGTGCATCGAGTGGCATGACAGACAGGTGATCTGGCGTTTTCCCGCCGGGGCCGATTCGGCCGGCTGGTAACACGGCGAGGCAATCAATCCAAGATACTCGCGACCACCACTGCGGCAGGTGCCGTCGGACCAGAATCGGTGCTCGTTGCCGGGGTACCCGTCTTCGAGTTTCAGGAAGCGGACGAAGCGGTCCAGGTCCTCTCCGGGACGGTAGGCAAGCCCGGTCTTGAGGAACTCGATCGAGCCCTCGGCGTTGCCGGCGTGGTTGACCATATGACTGTGGCATTGTCCGCAGACTTGCGAGGCCGCCCGGGGAGAGAGCCTGGCGGGGTTGACCACCGATTGCGGAGTGGTTGTTTCTGCGGCTTCGTGCGAAGAGTTCTCCGCGACGACATCATCCCCGGAGAGGATGCGCCGCAGCAGCCGTTTGCCGGGGCTGCGGTATTTGCGGACGTGCTCCTCGGATGGCCCGTGACAGGATTCACAGGCGATCCCCAGTTCTCCAACGCGTGTCTGCGAGAAGATCATCGCCGGGGGGCTGCCCATCCCCGGCTCGCCCCCGGCACTGTGGCAGTGGATGCACGCGTAGTTCCACGTGCGGAAGTGCGAGACGGCTGGCTTGTCGGGTGGCTGGAGGAAAACGTCATTGCGATGGACCCAGCGGTCCTCGCCGATGTGGTATCTCCACGGGAACTGCCACAGTTCCCCGGTCCGCTCGCTGGCAATCCAGAAGACCTGGAAATGGTGTGAACCGGTGGTCAGGATCACCCGACGGTCGGCCCGGATTTCCGTGGTGACCTCCACGGCCTCGGGGATCCCCGCCGCCTTGGCCTTGTCCCATTCCGGGTGCACCATGTTGACCCAGAATTCGTCATCCCGACGCTCGAGCGTGGCCGTCTGACCGTGAGTGCTCAGTGACTTCTTCTTCTGGAAACCCCGACGGGCACCCTCGACGATTGTTCCCGGTCCGGCCACCTGGGTCATCGTGCGATGGTAGGTCTTGTGCCAGCTGGCGAAAGCGCCCGGGTGGCAGCTGCGACAGGTTTGTGACGTGACAAATCCCCGGTCGGTCGACTGTTTGGGGAGATACACCTCGGCCATCACATCCGGAGGTGGGGCCGCCGACCACCAGTACAGCACGGCCAATCCCAGCGACAGCAGCGGGATCGTCAGCAGTCCCGCGCGTCGCCAGGCCGGCGGACAGTGCCTGACGGTGAGAATCGCCGTGGCGGTTGCCACGGCGAGCAGGAACAGCAATTCACGGTACAGAATGGGCGTTGCAGACATCTCGACATCCAGCATAGGTCGAGATCCACGCCGAGGACAACGTCGGTTGGAAACGCTTTTCGACTGAAGTCAGTCAGTCCCGGGCAGACCACCAATTTGCCGGACCGCCTCGTAGACGACCGCCGTCGCCGTGCTGGCGAGGTTGAGGCTGCGGACCGCCGGGCGCATCGGCAGTCGCAGCGTGTGGGCCGTTCGTGACTCGAGCAGCGCCGCCGGCAGTCCCCGGGTCTCGCTGCCGAAAACCAGGACATCACCGGCCTGGAACGTCGCCTGCCAGGCATCGCGTCGGCCCGACTTGCTGAAGAACCACATCGGTCTGTCGCCGAGCCGCTCGAGCAGTGCTGCCCAGTCTTCGACGACTTCCCACTCGACCTGCGGCCAGTAGTCCATGCCGGCACGGCGAAGATGCCGTTCGTCGAGTCGAAATCCCAACGGGCGAATCAGCCACAACTTTGCTCCGACTGCCAGGCAGGTGCGTCCAACGTTTCCCGTGTTTTGTGGAATATCGGGCTGGTAGAGCACCACGTGCAGAAACGGTGTGACGGGCGAGTCGTTGGTGGCGGGAGCCGGTTCGGACATGGGTCGGCCTATCCGGTACGCTTTATCCAGACAGTCATCGCCGCCGAACCCAGCTTCACCTCTCGCCCACCGTCCCCGGTCGCCTCGCCGGCCAACAACTCGTCAGCCAGCGTTTCGCCGCAGATTGGTCCGGACCACTCGTCGATTGCCTGCAGCGACTCCGGATCATCGCAATGGTAGCCGACCTGGATGCGATCCTCGATTTCCAGCCCCGAGTCTTTCCGCAGTTGCTGGATGTGCCGGATGAAGTCCCGGGCCAGGCCCTCGCGGATGAGTTCGGGGCTGAGGACCGTCGAGAGGGCGACCTGGACATCGTGGTCGTCCCCGCAGACCCAGTCACCGGACTGCTCGGTTTCCAGCAGCACGTCCTCGGGTTGCAGCACGACTTCGGAATCGTCGATCGAGAGCGTGACCGACTGGCCACTCCGTAGCGGGGCCAGCTGTTGGGGATCAAGATCGGGCAGTTGCTGGCGAATGGCACCGAGCAGCTTGCCGTACTTGGGGCCGAGAGTCTTGAGGTTGGGCTTGTAGCGGTAACGGACCAGGTCGTCCAGGCCCTCGCAACCGGTGACCTGCTTGACGTTCAACTCGTCGGCGATGACCCCGGAAAGTTCCTCGACGGCCGCCAGTCGCCCGGGGTCGCTGGTGGCAAACCGCAATTCCGGCAACGGTTGACGAACCCGCTGGTTGGCCTCGTCCCGGAGGCGGTGTCCCAACCGCACGATCGCCTGTGCGGTGGCCATCCGCTGGTTGAGTTCGGGGTCGAGCAGTTCGATCGCAGGTTCGGGATAGGCGATCAGGTGGACACTGACATCGCTGTCGTGATCATCTCCGCTGACCAGGTTGCGGAACATCCGCTCGGCCAGGAACGGGATCATCGGCGCGAGAAGTTTCGAGAGCGTGAGCAGGACGGTAAACAGTGTCTGATAGGCGGCCAGTTTGTCCCGGCCCTCGTCGCCCTGGTCATCGTCGCGGGATCGCCAGAATCGTCGCCGGTTGCGTCGGATGTACCAGTTCGAGAGATCGTCGATCAGGGCCGTCGAGGCCCGGCAGGCTTCGACGACGTTGTATTCCTCCAGCGATTCCCGGCAGGTCACGATCAGTGCCTGGAGGTTGGAGAGGATCCAGCGGTCCATCTCGGGCCGTGACTCGACGGGGATTTCCGCGACCGACGGATCGAAGTGGTCGAGCCGGGCGTAGTTGATGAAGAACGCGTAGGAGTTCCACAGCGGGATCAGGACCTGCCGGCGGATTTCATCGGCCGGTCGACTGCTGACCCGGCAGGTCGGGACGCCCTCGGCCGTCTGCTGGATCGGTCCCGCGGGGGTTTCCAGCGTCAGCGGTTCGTCGGGGTGCCGCGTGCCGAATCGCAGGTCGACGGCCGGGTTCTGGGCGAGATACATCCACCGCATCGTATCGACGCCGAGTTGCTCGGCGGCTTCCTCGAACCAGATCGCCGTACCGTCGGACTTGTGCATCGGCTGCCCGTCCTCGTTCATCACCAGTCGGTGTCCGAGCAGGTTTCGAAACGGGGGCGAACCGTCCATCATCGTCGCCATGGCCAGCAACGCGTAGAACCAGTTGCGGAACTGGCCGGGGAAACACTCGGTGATGAAGTCGGCCGGATACTGTTCGGCCCAGGCCGAAGGATTGGTGTTGAACTGCATCGTCGAGAAGGGCACGATGCCGGCGTCGAGCCAGGGGTTGCCGACGTCGGCGATTCGCGACATGCGATTGCCGGTCTCGGGATTGGTGATCCTGACCTCGTCGATCCAGGGCCGATGCGGCGTGTGGCCCTCGAAGGTCTCCCAGCCCTCGACGGCCCGCTCCTTCAACTCGGCCAGCGACCCGATCACCTCGAAGTCGCCGGTTTCCTCGTCGACCCAGATCGGCAGGGCCAGCCCCCAGAACCGTTTCTTCGAGATCATCCAGTCCCGCATGTTGGTCAACCATTCCAACTCGCGGTTTTCTCCATCGACGCTCGCGGGCAGCCAGCGGATCTGGCGAGTGACGTCCTTGATTTCTTCCCGCCAGTCCATGTTGATGAACCACTCGTCGACGAGTCGGAAAACCAGCTCATCGCCGGTCCGCCAGCAATGCGGATAAATATGCGGGTAGGACTCGGTGGCGAAGAGCAGTTCTTTTTCAGCGAGCCGATCGAAGACTGCCTGGCGAACGGCCGGATCGGTTGCCTCCAGCCCTGCCAGGAACCCGAACTCCTCGGTGAACCGGCC
>Ga0163108_10001146_pt1 | contig 19486 bp, 24 predicted proteins | sample Fk1155metaG_FD_109644 | JGI IMG/M metagenome (GOLD analysis project Ga0163108, IMG submission 109644) | Marine microbial communities from the Central Pacific Ocean - Fk160115 155m metaG | ecosystem: Environmental > Aquatic > Marine > Oceanic > Photic zone | place: The Central Pacific Ocean...
CTGGGTTTTCTGGATCGGCTGGGTTTTCTGGATCGGCTGGGTTTTCTGGATCGGCTGGGTTTTCTGGATCGGCTGGGTTTTCTGGATCGGCTGGGTTTTCTGGATCTTCATTAATTGAAATATTCTCTAAAGTTTTTACCCAGTAAAAATTTTTCGTCACATTTTCTGTAGAAATAAGTTCAGCTGATGAAATTAAATTTGTTTGATAAGCTTTATCAAGTTCTAAATCATCAGAAACTAATCTACTTAAGTCTCCTTGTGCATAAACTAAATCGTATGGATGATGAGTAATAGTACTTATATAATCAAATTCAGTACATACAGAAACATCTTGGTTAAACATTACAAATACAGGAGTACCAGATCGTAGAGCTGTACTCATAGAAAATACGTCTTCGTAATTTGTTAATTTTGCCAGTCCTGGACTAAGTTTGAAGTAAGATTCTGTGGATGGATCAAAAACAACATAGAAAAATTTTAACTTTGATAGGTTATCTTTAGGAAAGCTTACATTTTTAGCTAAAAACTCAGAAAAAATTTGCAAACTTTCGTTGATTAATAAAAATTTGTTACCTGTATTTCTTTGACATTCATTTAAACCAATATGTTTAAAATCACGTGTACTAAAAGTGTCTCCAACAATAGTAGTATTCAAGCTGGCTGCTCCAAAATTAGGTAAATCAATAGTTGGTGGGGCATCGGTTGGTTTTATTCCTAAAAATAAATATAAGAATGTAAATATAAATACCGCTATAAATAAAACTTTTTTTCTAAACATGATAATAATAATTATTCTAACTATTATAACATATTTAAAAAGGTCAAGCCACATTACTTGATAAAAAACAGCTATAAAAGTACAATTCAAACAACAATAAGTAGACATAATGCCAAAAAGACTAATCATTCCGAAGGGAATTCGCAGACACATACCAGCTATGCACAAAACAAAACTGAGCACTTCTGTCAGTCACATATTTGATACAACCGAAAAACATGGCCTCACATTTAACCAAGGACAAGCTGTAGATATATTTGGACAAATTGACTCCATGCCAAATTTACAACAAGTGCAAGAAGAATTAAACCAAGTGCACCTACATACCCTAAGACAAGTTTTCAAATTATTAAGACCTAAATTAATTATTACACCTCTAGGAAGTTTTTTATTTGAAATGCTTGAAAAAACACAAACTGAAATAACAAGTCACATAGACTTTGAATATCAAAATGAATTAACATCCGAAGTACTTTACTATCCGCAAAATCCACATTTTAATAGTCTAAACTGCTTAACAAAATCCAATGCTATAAATCAAAACTTTAGCTTGTTTGCCACTTCATTTATTGAACAAGCGCCAAAGAGAGTCAAAAATCATAGCGTTTTAAGTTTAATTTCACATATGAGACAAAGTCATTTTTCTGGAATTACCTTAGAACAATGGATTATAAACTATCTATATGAACAAATGTTTGTAACAGAAACAAAAAGAGGTTTTACACAAAATGAAATAATATTCGAAACTGTACTACCAAATTCACAATCATGTATTCAAATACATTTTGATTCAAATAATAAACCACATATATTCCCCATACATAAATTTGATCATTTAGATCCAAGTCTTACCTATCGACAAGTGCTAAACTTCTAAAAGCCTACATGCCGTAAGGATATTTTTCTAAATCAATTTTACCCGACTCTCGTACGTTTTTAAAAGCATTGGCAAATTCAACAAGCAAACTCAAACCATACACAGCACGAGCTTGTATATATTCATTATCGTTTGAAGTATTAAAAACATTTTCACAATCACGTACAATCAAGTGCTCTGGCAAATAGTTAAGAAAAGTATTTTTGTAAGAACTCATTCTCAACTCTGCAATAGGATAAGCTCCACCACGACTACTCGATACTGTCACAAGGTACGCCGGTTTAAATGCTAACAAATCAGAGCCACCAGCATACAAAAAGAAATTCTTAAGACCACTACTAGCCATACCACCCCACTCTGGACTAATTACAATAAACGCGTCACAACCTTGCAGAGGTTCTGAAACCTTACTCCAAGTCTCCTGAACTGGATTTGTATGGTCATCCCACATGTCTTCTGACCAAAGAGGCAAAGGGTTTAAACGTAAATCAACCACAGCAGTTTGCACTTCTGAATGGTTTTGTTTTAGTAGGTTTTCTAAATACTTCCCTATTTTTGTCGATTGTGATTCAGCTCTGTGAGAACCAATTATGATTCCTATTGTCATAACAAACAAATTAATGTATTAATATTATAATATAAATAAACTTATGATCAAAGAAGTTGATATAAAAACAACAGAATTGGTTTTAGAAATACTAAAAGAGTACGACATATCTAATCCAAAAAATATAAAACAAAATATTTTGGGATATGTTAATAAAATTTATATTTTTGAACACAACAATCAAAAATATATTTTAAGAGAATCAAGTAATCAAAAAACTCTAGAACATTTAAAGTTTGAAATTGAAGTACTGAAATACCTTAACAAACAAAATTTTCACTTAACCCCTAATATATACCCAAACAAGCACAATAAACACATCACCATCTTCGAAGATAAGTTCTATACACTACAAAACTTACTACCAGGCGAAACCAAAGCTTGCTGGAATGATCTTAGCAACTTTAACATAGAAATGCTCAAAACCTTTTTCCAGGCTTCTGCAGAGTTTACAAAAAAAGTTAAAAATTTTTCATCAACATTGAAAAACAACGAATTAACACTTTTTGATTATATAAATAATCATCAAGAGCTTTTTTATGAATACTTCAATCAAATTCCAAACTCAATTGGTAAATCATACATAGAAAATGAAAAAGAAAATATAATCAAACTTCTTCAAGAAACCAAAGAAGAAATGCTCAATAACGAGTATCAAAAACTTGCAAAGCAAATAGTTCATTATGACATACACCCAGGAAACGTAAATTTTAGTGACAATAATGTAACTGGTCTATTTGACTTTGACTGGGTACGATTTGACAACAGATATACAGATTTGGCAGCAACAATAGCCCAATCTTGCTGGGAATATGGAGGTCAAAAAACTGGTATTTATAATAAAAAACGGATCCAACTAGGCCTCCAACATTACAGAGGTGCGTTTGGTAACAGCCAACATACTTTAGAAAAAGAGCACACATTTCTAGTACTAAGTATGCATGCTTATTTATTCTTCCAACTTATCTGGACAATGGACTGGTACAAAGAAAACAACCAGCCCGGAGACGAACTAGTTGTTAAAACATTAGTAAACACACTAACTAAAAATAATTTTAAAGATTTATTTAGCTAAATCTGAATAAGCTTTACGAGCAAGATCCATTATAGCTTTATGTGCAGGAGCATATTGAGTAGCAACCCCTGCTAATTTAATAATAGATTTTAATCTTTCTTGATTATCTGCAACCACACACTGGAAAGTACCGTCATAAATATCTGCTACTGTTTTCTTGGCAATTGCAAATTCAGGTTTATAAACTAAATCTTGATTCCCCATAATATCACCTGTAACTACAAACCCTCCAGCTTCATGAGCAGCTAAAGCACCTGCAGCTACATCCCACAACTTATCAACTAAATCAACAACTACAGAAACACCATCACCAGAAGCAAATTGTCCCATTGAATACACAGCAGAATGATTTTGAATCTTATGTTTTATAGAACCAAGACCACAAATTAATTCAGATAAAAAATGATCATAACTTTCATCATAAGACTCAAATGACCAAATCCCTTTTTCCATTGAACTTGAAACTGTTTCATTTAAATGAAAACGTTTATCATTTACGTACGTTCCACTGCCTAATGCAGAACTAATAAAAACATCTCTTGAAGGCATATAAATATGTGACTCCAGAACTTGATTACCTTCCATTAAAGCAACTGTAGTTGCGTAATAAGGCAATCCCCTCATTGCATTTGAAGTACCATCACGAGGATCAACAATAACAAACGGCTTTTTAAGATCTATTCGTTCCCTTTCCTCTTTAGATGATTCTTCTGAAAGAATATTATTACCAAAATCATCTTTAAGGATGTCCATAACCATTTTATGACATTGCATATCTATCGAACCTAACTCTTGTTTATCACTCTTATTAGACATCACTGTTTCCATTGTAAAATGATTTTGTACATGTTCACCAGTTAGTTTTGTAGCCTGTATTAAAGAGTCGTTAAAATTCACACTCATATCTTATATTATTATAATCTTAAGAGATATCAATAACCCAAAGATAAGGATTTGTCAAGCAAGGTACCATTATTAGAATGGTTTTTTTTCGAATAAATGTTTTAAAGTAAATTTTATTGAATCACGCAAATGCTGCTGCATTACCCAACTTTTAAAGAATTTTTTAATTCCTCCAGCAGAAACCCGAATTCCATCGGCATACACTGTTGTCACTGGATGATAGACCACTTTGAGGCCATGCTTCCATGACTGCCAACATATTTCTGGGTCGGACATAAATAAAAAATATCGTTCATCGTGACCACCAACTTTTCTCCACAAGTCTCCACGCACACAATTAAAGCTAGCTTGTAACCAAGGTACTTCTTGAGTTTTTGAATAATCTAAATTCTGCATCTCATCTCGAGCAACTAACTTACTTACAATTGGTAGTTTTCTAAGTAAAGTTCTACGAGCAACCTGTAGAAATAAATTAGGCCAGCCACGAACACTCATTGTTATAGACCCATCATCATCCATTTGCTTAGGTGCAACAACACCACAATCTGGATGACTTTGCATATAATCAAGCATTTTTTGAATAGTTTTTGAGTCTTTTAAAAGTACATCTGGATTAATTGTAAAAATATAATCAGCATCTGTGTCTTTTGCCATAACATTATGCGCCTTAATATAACCTAAATTTGATGCAAAAATTTGCAAATTAACTCGCGGATTATCATTTAGTGTTGCTAAAATTTCTGCTTGTTTGGAATCACAAGAGTTATCTCCAACCACTACCTTCACATCAAAATTACCGGCTTGATTTAAAATATCTTCTACAGCAAGCATTACACGCTCAGCTTTCATGAAATTTAAAACCATTATAAGTATTTTTGGAGTATTTAAACTTTTAGAATTTGCTTGCATAGATATGGAAATCTTATTAATAAAAAAATAAATTTAGCTAAATAGTAAATTGAAGCTAATATAGGATTAAAATACCTAAAATCATATCTTAAATGCTTTTTAAGCAGCCTTAAATCTCCGATAAAAGATGATTCTATTAAAGATCGTGATTTTTGTTTATAAAAAGCTGCTTGCCGATCATGATAAGCAATAGCATGTTTTATCACCTCTGTTTTTAAACCAAGTTTTTTAATGCGCAGAGTCTGCTCACAGTCATTTTTGTAATGTAGTTTGGGATCGAACAAAAAACCATCTGTATCAATTATCTTTTCTAACGCTTGTTGAGTAAAAATTGCAAGCGCACCATTGGGGCCATCTACAAACTCTGGTATTTGAATTTGATTTATTTGGCTACCAGAAAAAGGCTCCGAAAAACACAGTTTACGGTCAAAATTTATACCAATTGTATCAATATCAGTTGTTAAAGCTTGATTACTTTGGTAATCCCATCGACACAAAACAGGACAAAACACTTGAGACTCAGAATTCTTTACATGATTGGCTATATTAGCAAAAAAATCGTGAGGATAATGCATATCATTACTTCCTATCACAATCACATCTCCAGACGCCTTTTGTGCTAATTTATTCATTCCCCCACTATGCCACAAATTAGGCCCCTTTTCTATTATAAACCTCGAATCTTTACTCAAATTAAATTTCTGCTCCAAAAATTCAGATGCACTCCAAACTCCATGCTCTTGATCCAATATCAAAAACTCAATATCTTTATGAGTCTGATTAACAAGGCTCGCAAAAGAATCTTCTAAGTACTTTGTTTTGTAAACAATTATGCAGACAGAAATTTTCATAACAAAATTGTATTGTAATAAACTAACAATAAATAAATTATAATTTTAAAGCAAGAATAAGAATTAGAAACACATTAAGAACTGAATTTTTTTAGAGTTCCAACAGTCCTAATTCAGCTAAACGTTGATACAAATAGTTTCCTGCAGTTATATCCTCAAACTTTGGTGGGTTTTGAGAATTAGTACAAGAGTCTAATACATCTAAAGGCATATCACTTGCTGGATGGCAAAAAAATGGAATTGAAATCCTAGGGCCAACAAAATCATCCTTTACTTCAACTCCACTTGCAGCAACAGGATTTAAGACCCTATGTACTGTAGATACAAAACGCATATTTGAAAGTCGTTGTAACATATCCCCTACATTCACAATTACCTCATTAGCCTTACAATGAACATTTACCCATTCACCATTATGAGCTTGAACTTGCAAACCTCGTTGACTTGCTCCAAGTAACAGAGTAATTAAATTAATATCTGTATGGGAGGCTGCACGTACTGCAGAGCTCTCTTCATATTCTGAACGAAAAAAACCAGGATAATGTAAAGCTCGCAGTATAGAATTACCACTAGCCACAAAATCATAAAAATAATCACCTTTAACTCCTAAAACATCTGTTAAACAAATTAACAATTGCTGTGAAACAGTTTCAAGTTCAGAAAACAATTGCATACCAAGTTTTTCAAATTCTGGAACTTGAGTTGGAAAAACATTTGGTAAGTAATCCTTAGTTAACATATTATCTGCATCAGGATCTCGACCTACATGCCAAAACTCCTTTAAATCTGGAGCTTTTGCACCAACTGCTTGCTCTCGACCAAAACCTACAAATCCTCTTTGGCCTTTAAAACCAGGTATTTCATATTCAGACTTTTCTTGTTCTGATAAAGAAAAAACTTCTTTACAAGCTCTATGAAACTCTTGTTGTAAGTCTGAAGTAATTGGATGATTTTCTATAGTCACAAAACCAACGTTCGAAAAACCATCAATAAGTTCTCCTTCAAATTCTGAATTATGTAACTGTGAGTAATCAAGTCGAGGGATTTTCATTTTTGAAAATTAAATTTACCCACATAAGATAGCATAGATTTTAAAAGATTTAAATGTTTACTTTTTTTTTACCAAGCTTTAGACTCAAGATAAAAATTTAACTTTAATAAATGAGGGTATTACTTACTGGAGGTCCATGCTCTGGAAAAACATCTGTTTTAAATAATCTACAAAAAAACAATCCTGAATGGAGTTACCACAACGAAATTGCACGTGAACTAGGCAAAACTATGGACCCAGTAAACAATCCAAAAGAATTTACAAGAGCAATTTATGATGGAAGAGTAAACCAATACAACTCAAATGCTCCAATCTCCATTTATGATAGAGGCTTAATAGACTGCGCAGCATATGAACTATACTTCGGTGGAAATCAATCCGCACACCTTGGCAAATATATAGAAACTTGTGAATCACATCCTTATGAAATGGTATTTTTTATGCCACATTGGCCAGAAATTTACAAGCAAGATTCAGAAAGATTTGAAACCGAACAACAAGCAAGCATGGTTGCAGAATCTATAAAAGAAGTGCTACAAACTATACATGCAAATTATCATGTTGTACCTACATTTAAAACAATTGAGAAAGATAAAAGTATTACTATGCGAACAGAATTTATCGCAGAAAAAATACGCCAATACATACGATGTAATTATTAATTCAAATCAGAATTAAAAACATCACGAACAAATTGCATACAATCTTTAGTTTCAGACTCAGAAAAGTAACACTCCGAAATACCTATCTTTAAATCTGTATCAATCTCTACAGTTCGGATATTTTTACTAATTAAACAGTCAGCTAAGTATTTACTAGAACCATTATGAAAAACAAAAATAGGCTCTAAACTATAATCCTCATACATAGGTTGGAATATATATGTTTCACTACTCAAAGAATCCACACCACAAAATTCTGATAAAAAACTTTGAGACATTTTCTCATAACTGTAATCAAAGTTAGAAATAAATAATTTATTTTCGATTCTTTCTAGAACTTTTAAGGTTACCCTTTGCAACTCTGGAACTGTAAGTGTTGTCTCTTCAAACTCAGATATTTGCGACTGCAAGTTGGTTTGATTAGTTAACAATTTAAATCGTAAATCATTAATTGTCTGCTGCTGAAACCACCATGTAATAAAAGAAATTAATACAGAAACTACTATTGTAATTAATAAATACACTAAATTTCTTTTACGATACTGCTTTAAATTATCAATAAATTCAAAAAACAAACTCATACACTAAGTAATTACTAAACTAAAATCACACTCTGTTTTGACAGAGTTTTTTATAAAACAATTTTTTTCAGCATCTAAAAATAGCTTCTGTGCCTGTGCAACATCGGAAACGCTAAACAGTGTAACAACAAGAATAAACTTCTGCATGCAGGGCTGACCATCAGTATTTCGATCCACTATCAAGGTTCCACGAGCCTTGAGTTTATCAAAAGTTAACTCTGATTGCATACAATAATACTTATAAGTGGCAACAAAACAATTTAATAAGCTCATTCCAAATAATTCTTCTGGACTAAAACCATTACCCATTCCATTAAACTTCTTTGGAACATCGCAATGAATTGCTTCGTAATCAAAACTTACACTCGACCATGAATCACTATATCTATCGTTTGCTGTTGATGAGAATTCAAATTCAATTGGAAATTTATACATGATTTTTTTTGGCTAAATACTTTTGATGATACTCCTCCGCTTTAAAAAACTCTTTAAACTCTTCTAAATTTGTAACAAGCATATTATTAAAATCTGGTCCTATCTCATTCAAAAGATTTTGAGCATCAAGCTTTTGAGCATCATTAATATAAAAAATTGCAGAACGATAATTATCACCAATATCAAATCCTTGTCGATTCAACTGCGTAGGATCGTGAATCTGAAAAAAATATCTTAATAAATTTTCATAAGAAATAACTGCGTCATCAAATACAACATGTACTGTCTCAGCATGACCAGTATCTCCAGCACAAACAAGCTTGTATGTCGGGTTTTCAAGACTCCCCCCACAGTAACCAACAGCAGTCTCTATGACTCCTTCTAAATTAGAAAGTTTGCTCTCAACTCCCCAAAAACATCCTGCTGCTAAATATGCATCTTGTATCATATATATATGATACTTATCTAAAACGCGAAACTGCAATTAGATTAGCTTGCTAGATAATCTTTTTAGATTCTAAATCTAACATTTGTGATTCATATTTATTAAACACAAAATATAAAACAAACATTATTACAGCCATAGCAAATGCCGCAAAATTAGGAGAAATGGAAACTAAAAACCCTAACAAGAAAGTAATAACCATACGAGCCAATTGATTTAACATACTTACTCCAGAGAAAAAAGTAGAACGAAAACTAGAATCTAAATGAGATTGCAACTCTGCATTTAAGTATGTACCACGAGTCATTCCAATACCAACAATCAACATTAAACAAATACTAGACACCCAAACAAAAGGACTAAAAGCCAAAATAACAAATAAAACTGTTAATAATATTTGAGTATTTTGTACGTAGGTTCTTAAGTTACCCTTATAATGATTTACAAAATAATTAATAATAAGCTGACACACAACCATACCAGCATGTACTACACCAAACAACAATACAGAAACCTCAAAATCAATTAAGAATGGTTGGTATAACCAAATACCCATAAATGCAATAGCTGGAACTAAAGCCAAGTCTAACGCAAGCATTAAAACGGTTTTTTTTGAGTGTAAAAGCTCAAAAACAGATTTAAATATACTATTATTACGCTGTACCTCAGATTGGACTTCAGTTGATTTAATATCTTGCATAAAGTAAACACAAATAGTCGCAAACACAGCAGTTATTAGTGTAAGTAAATAGATATATTCCAGCCCAATATATGCAGCCATTACTGAACCAAGTAAAGTAGAGGCTAAAATACCAACTAAATATATGTTATTAAAATAGCTTAAATTCTGAGTATATTTTTTCTTTAAAGTTTTATCTTTAGATTTATCGTGGTAATCAAAAAACAGACTTTCAAAAGCACCCGAATTGAGAGCTACATGTAAAGCTAGTAAAGTTTCTGCAATAATTACATGAGTGAGTCCGTAAGCAATGTGCATGATATAAAGACCGGCACATGCTGCAATTCCAGACATTAAAAGTGATAATTTACGAGAAATTTTATCTGCAATATAGCCTGTAGGAATTTCTAGAGCAAATACACAAAAATTAAAATAGGCTTGTAAAAAGAAAAATTCTTTTACAGTTAAACCAATAACATCATTAAAATAAAGCAAAATCACCGGAGAAAACCAATGCAAGCCATATAATAGCTTTGCACCGAAACTTAAGATTATGTTTTTCATTTTATCTGTTTAATACAAATAATTATAACACATAAAAGGGCAACATTAAAGGCAAAAAGCTGGTCAGCCTACTATCATTACTGCGAGTCTGAACTAACCAACTTCTTGCTAATCCCCCCACTGCACTTTAGCACATCTATTTTTCTTGTCAAGACCCAAAAACATAAAAACTAGTAATATACAGGTGCCGGATACAATAAAACAGACTAACTCGCAATATCTAGCCCTTTTTTAGAAACAATTTTTAAAAATTCAATTATAGTTTCGATACCTTTTTGAAAGTTGAATATACCAAAAGATTCGTTTGGAGAGTGAATATTATCTTCTTCTAAGCCAAAACCAAGAAACAATGTCTCTTTACCCATAATTAGCTTAAAACTCTCACCAACTGGAATACTACCTCCATCCAGAGTTGCAATAGGCTTAACACCAAACGTGTTTTGCATAGCTTGCTCACCTGCTTTATACAATTGAGAATCCAAACTATTAGAATATGCCTGGGCAGAGTCTCCTAAAGTAACTTTCACATGACACCCCTGTGAATCTTGAGAAAGAATGTGTGCTTGGGCTAAATCTAAAATTCGTTGTGGATTTTGATTCTCAACTAATCGCATTGTTACTTTTGCAGTCGCCTTATGTGGAATTATAGTTTTAACTCCTGTATCCATATAACCTCCCCACATGCCATTTACCTCGAATGTAGGTCGAATAGATGTAGACTCATAACCTGTATACCCTAATTCAGAGACAGTTTTAGACAGATTCATATCTTTTGCAAGGTCTTTATAACTAGTCATTAAGTCATGTGCTTGTTTAAAAGCAGCCCTTTGATCTGTACTAAAAGTTTGTACATTATCATAAAAACCTGGAATAGTTACTTGCCCATCTACATTACGACAAGTAGCAATTATCTGTGATAAAACAACTATAGGATTAGCCAAAACACCACCATAAATTCCAGAGTGAACATCACGATTGGGACCGATAACCTCTACTTCTAAACTAGCCAGTCCCCGCTTAGAAACTGAAATAGATGGTACATTATTAGCGATAATAGATGTATCACTTATGAGTACCACATCACAAGCCAGCATTTGTATGTTTTCTACAATAAAGTTATCGAGATTTTCGGAACCAGACTCCTCCTCTCCTTCATATAAAAATTTTAAATTTACTTTTAAATCACCTGATGCATACTCATTGAAATACTCAATTGCTTTAAGCTGAAGCCAAACTTGGCCTTTATCGTCAGCAGCACCACGAGCATATATTTTGTCATTTTTTATAACTGGATCAAAAGGATCTGTATCCCAACCATCAGAAACTTTTGCTGGTTGAACATCGTAATGCCCATATACAAGAATGGTCGGGAAACTCGGATCTAAAATTCTTTCTGCATATACAATCGGATGCCCAGGGGTATCCAAAGTCTCAACTTTCTGACATCCTAGCTGTTTCAGCTCATTGTTCAAAAAATTTGCACAATCTAAAATACCAGTTTTAAATGCAGGATCAGTAGAAACAGATGGGAATTTAAGAAATTCAAACAATTCTTCTATATGCTTTTTTTGACATATTGAAATAAACTCTTTAACTTGCATTAAAATAAGGGTTAATTTATTTAAATATGCCAGAAAACATAGGAAAACCAAAACAAATAAATGGTAGTGAATTTGTACAAAAAGTAATGTTTGAAATCAACACAATTAATACGTATGGATCAATTCACAATTTAATTAAATTGGAAACTCAAGAATTGAGACAAAGAGCAAGAAGACAAATTACAAACAGTACAAAAAAGTATGAAGGTCAACCACTAGGAGGGCTAATAAAATTAGCTGAGGAAAGAGACAAATCGCTAAAGCAAATACAAAGATAGATTATTATTGTTTTCCCCACTCTAAAGCTTTAATTTTAACACCTTGCTCTCTAAATTTTTTCTCAAACACAGTTTCAATTAGATAAGGCGAATCTGAATCTAACTCCAAATGAGTATCAACAACATCTAGAGTTGGAGATATATTCAGCTCAGAAAGTTGCTCGAGAGTAAAATTATAAAGTAAATCTGAATCAGATTTAAAACAAACTTTTCCAACAGGACTAAGTAAGTCGTTATAAACTTTCAAAAATCTCGAATGAGTAAGTCTCTTTTTAGAATTTCCTTTTTTAGGCTGAGGATCAGAAAAAGTTAGCCAAATTTGTGACACACTTGATTCTGGAATAAATTGCAGTAAATCCTCAGCGCGCATACGCGAAAAAAAACAGTTTTGAATACCAATTTCAAGGGCTTTTGTGCCAGCTTTATATAGTCTATCTAATTTTACATCTAAACCTAAAACTAAAACTTCTGGATTTCGACGAGCATATTCAACTGCAAAAAGACCATCACCACAACCAAGCTCCACAACAAAATGTTTTCCAGTAAATAAATCGCTAACATTAACAGACTCAATAACATTTACTAATTTTCGAGCTGCATTTATACGTTTTAATTTTTTACGAGGCATAAGTGAAATTATTATAAATTACAACTAATATACCTGGTAACCATCAAATCTAAAAATTCATGAATATTAGTAACACCACAATACTCTAAAGTTGAATTCACAACATGCCTGTTTAACTCTTCAGTAGTGCCAGTAAAATCAAAGTTCTTATTAAAAACTATATTCGAACGTATTTCAAGATATTCAATAAACTTATTATAAAACATTTCTGGATGCGAAATTTCTAAATCTGAATTATTTCCTTGAATTGCATAAAAACCGTACAATGATTCTTTTAAATCTATGGCACCCATATGATAAGTGCGAACCATAGAGTTATTATAATGAGGCAAAAAAGTTTTTAAATCTTTAGAATTTAAAATAATCCCAACCCCTGAACATAAGCTAGCTCGTAAATCATGAATAGTATACAATTCTACACAATCACGAAGACCCGGATATACTCTTAAAGATTCATTTGCTGTCATTTCAACATTTGTTCGTATTACTCCAGCCTCAGCAATTTTAATACCCTCAAGAGGATCAAAACAAGGAAAATATAATAAATCACCCTGATTTGGTGGATTAGAGTTTAATATAGACTTAGGCCTTAGAGCTGAATTCATAGTACAAATTATTTTTAAATAACCTATACAACCATTGGACGAGTGTCAAGCTAATTGTCGGACTCAAGTTTAGCAAGTTGCCCACATGCCGCATCTATATCATCTCCCATTGTCTTTCTTTGAGTACAATCAAGTCCATAAGATACAACAATATCTTTGAATTTTTTTATCTGTGATTGATCTGAACGTTCAAAACCAGTTCCAGCCACTGGATTTAATGGAATAACATTCACTTTAGAAATTGCAGTTTTAGAAATGAATTCTCCAAGTGCATGTGCATCCTCTACCCTATCATTAACACCATTGATCAAAGTGTACTCATAAGTTACATGATGAGAACGCGAAGCAAATGCTCTCGCATAAGCATGTGACCATTCAATTAATTTCTCATGAAATCCTGGAATACTTGTTGGCACTATCTTTTTTCTTTCAATTTCATCAGGAGAATGCAAAGAGATAGCAATTCTGACAGGTGGCCATGCATCATCTTTTAGTAAACGGTTTAAATTAGTTAAAACACCTACACTCGAAACAGTAATTTTAGTTGGTCCCAAGTCTGTATATTCCAAAAGTACGTTTATAGCTTTTTTCACATTATCATAATTCGCCATTGGCTCGCCCATTCCCATAAACACAATATTTGAAATACGTTTTTGTATAATTGTTTGGTTACCCATTAAATAAGTCTGCCAAAACCTATATTGATCAATAATTTCATGAGCTTCTAAATTTCTAATCAAACCCATTTTACCTGTAGCACAAAATGTACAACCCATAGCACATCCAACTTGCGAAGAAACACAAATTGTCCACTGTCCACGATTATTATGCATTAAAACAGACTCAAATAATTGCCCATCCTCAGCCTTCAATACAGCTTTGTAGGTATCTTTATTTTTTGATTCAAACACTCTTTTTGAAACAATGCTCATCCACTTAAATTTAGCATCTAATTTTTCACGTAAATCTTTTGGTAATACAGTCACTTCAAGAAAGCTACTATAACTAACATTTAAAAAAGCCTTTTCTAATTGTTTTAACCTAAAAGATGGCAATTTAATATGCAACTGATCAACGCAATACTCTCTGATTTGTTCTACTCTGTACAAAATATAAAATTAGAATTCACTAACAAACTATCAATTTCATGAATTTTATCAAGTAAATAGTCATAAACAATTCTATGTACACCAAAATCTAATCCATTTAATTTATAATATACCCGAATAGAATCTAATTGTGTGTAACAAAACTTTATAGATTGCATCTCTACTAATAGCCTTTCTATTTCAGTTGGGTGGATATTTGAGTTAATATTTTCTAAAGCTGAATCAATATGGAAAATAGACCTCTTCACATAATCTAAAACTGGATCAGCTACATCCTCTATATTATCAATTATCTCAGTGCACTCTAAGGAATTACGTTTTATAAAATTTACAACTTCTAAAACACTATAAATTGGTCTAGGATTAAACTCAGAACAAGCATTAACACCATAAAAAGGTTCCACAAGTGTATAAAGATCGTTTAAACTTTCAAAAGACTTATTACATTTCTTTAATTGGGGTTTTGTTTTTACACTAGTACAAGATGCAACAAAAATTGTCGAAGCTATGATTAAATTTTTAAACATAATTATAAAGTCATCATCCCTAACTTTTGGGATATTTGATAATAGTTCTCTGCAAAATACATTTTAAAAAGTCTAAATGGCAAAAAACTAAATTCATCTGATAACCTAGAAGTAGAATGTGACAATATTTGATTGATACCGAGTGGATTAAACCCAGAATTCTCAATGACAAAAAATAAAAATTCTCTTTCTGAATCGGAGACTAATGATGAATCTTTATAAAACTTATCTAAAGTTACCATTACATTCTCTGCAAATTTAGCCAATAAATGATAATAAGCTAATCTTTGATTCAGGTCCATTCCAACAAAATCGGAATGTACTACAAGCTGCTCATTGTAAACAGGATTTACACCCATACTAACGTGACCCGGAACAAAAAAGTATTCTTGAATTGCACATATTTTGGAAGGAATATTTTGAATTTCATGTAATGCGTATCTATTTTTTTTGATAAAATGAGATGTTAAAGCAAAATCACTATGAATAGCTACATCGAGAATATAATCTTTAGACAAACGCGATAAAACTTGTGGCGCCCAATCTTGTACAGTGGAATGGATACCAATTCCTCTGTAGTTAGGATTTACTTCTAATGTATTAGTACAAAGCAGACTATCTGTGTATTTAATAACTTCCATCAACAACAAAGGCTCTATATCTAGTTCTTTAAACTCTTCATGAACATCCCAATAAAATTCCCATTCAACTGGTACATCATCATGATTATCAGCATTAGTATTGCGACTAATTACAAATAACAAATCATCAGCAACAAGTTTTGATTCAGCTCGAATTCCTGAACAACTAATACCATTAGAAAACAGAAGAGGCTTAATAGCAGATTCTATTTTTGGATACCGAACTATTTCACCACAATTATAAAACATTATCTAATATGTTAAGTGTTTTAAAATAAAAAAACACCCACTTTTTGCAAGTGGGTAAATGTATTCTTTAGTTTACACCTCTTTTTAGAAGTCTTTTTGCTCTGTTTCGAGATTTATTTCTCATCATACGAGCAAAATCTAACATTTTTCTTGGATTCTTAGTAAGAGTCTTAAGAGCTTTTGTAGAAATTCTAGCTAAAAACATTTCTCCAGTTTCTGGATCTTGTAAACGTTTTTTAATAAGATTTACTGCAAACGTACGTTTTGTTTTTCTTTGAGAGTGAGATACATTGTGTCCAGAAGTTGTTTTCTTTCCGCTAAACTGACAAACACGAGCCATAAGTAATAATTACATATAAATAGTAGCCGAATTTTAACACACCAACCCGTAATTGCAAGCTTTTTTATTTTTAGACTTGAGAAATACCCTCCAACCATTACAATAAACTAAAAATAACTCCCCTTCATGCATTACCCTGGATTTCTAATATTTGTGATTAGCGTGCTGATCGCCATTTCAATTCACGAAGCTGCACATGCCTGGGCAGCCCACATTTTAGGTGATGACACAGCAAAAAACCAAGGAAGACTTTCACTAGACCCACGTAAACATTTAGACATCTATGGAACTTTAATGTTTCTATTTGCTGGAATTGGCTGGGGCAAACCAGTACCGGTAGATCCAGTATATTTTAAAAACCCAAAAAGAGATTCAGCAATTGTAGCTCTAGCTGGTCCATTGAGCAACTTTTTACTAGCACTAGTACTTGGAGTGCTTTCCAAACACGTCGGTGGCGGGTTACAAATGACACTCAGATACATGGTTGATATTAACATTGCACTTTGCGCATTTAACCTACTACCTGTACCTCCTCTAGATGGCTCGAAAATTTTAGGCTTATTCATTCCTCACTACCAATTTTACAAATACAATCAATTCATTCAAAGTCACCTGGCATACATATTAATGATATTTTTTATAGACATTAAATTCTTGGGTGCTAGCGGTAATTCTATCTTTTTAAACTTCATCAGTTTTATTTCGACTATATTAAAAAGTTTAATATTCTTCATCTAAGAATCTGTTATTTCTGCTTGAATCAAAAACTGAGAAATGATATATTTAAAGTACCTAGTTGGACGATAAGCTTTTCTACTTTCTCGTCTATCATATACTTAAGGGAGTTCAATATTTATAAAACTCGTGGGTTTTATGTGCGAACACCCACCTGATAATAACGGGCCGTAAGTATATATTCGCCTATCTATTAGCCAGCTAGGGCTTTTTAGTCTTCCAGATGCACATTACAAGGCTCCATAATCAACTTATGATTACCATCGATACAAAATTTAAAGACAGTTAAAGAAACATTTGGTACTCGAGGACTGTCTTGCCCAAACAATTCTTCTAGTAACTTAATTACTACTCCACCATGAGTAACAACTAGTACTTTAGAATCTTTATTTTCTGCATAATATTTCTCTAAAGTAGCAACAATTCTACCAACAAAGTCCTCATGTTTTTCGGCATCTATAGGTAAATTTTGAAAATCAACATTCTTCCATAACTCACCACTCATACTCCCCCAGTCTCTTTCTTTTAAGCCTTCTTCGAAGTTAATCACATCTCCAAGCTTATCTTGAGTGTGCTTTTCCAAAATCATTTCTAAAGTTTTACGAGTTCTTTTTAAGGGACTACATAAAACTAAATCAAATGAAGAATCTTTAATTCTTTTAGCAATTTTTTCTGTTTGAGCCATTCCTTCTGAATTTAATTCAGAATCAATTTGAGACCCCTGAATACGATGTGACTTATTATAATCAGTTTGTGCATGACGCACCAAATATAATTCCATATTTAATTATTACAATTTGCTTAATTTAAACATATCTATTGAGAATGTAAATAATGATTGGAAACTTCTAAAATCTCTGTAGGATGCTCGACACCGTGTAACTTGAATAGTTTTGGAGACTGTTTTTGGACACTTCGACCATAAGATCTTCCAACTCTTGAACCTATGGATCTTGAATTCATTTGTGTAGGAATTTTCATGTTATTCATAGCATTAGCAATTTGATCTGCAATTGTCATTTTGAACTTATAAATAATTGTTGCATTCGGACTTTTACCAGAAACTCTCACAAGCGGTTCAAATTTATCCCAAGATAATAAGTCTAAATGACCTTTGCGGTACAAATAAATACCTTGTTGTGAAAGCACAAACCAATCTTTTACTTTACCTTTCTTTTTAAACAAAAAACTAATCAACACACAAAATAAAGCTATCAAACCAAAAACAATAAACTCTAAATTAGCAGCTAAAAGCATTTCACGAATATATTCTACATATTCTGCCCCATCACCAGATATATCATCACCTTCAGCAAACATTAACACAGCAGCAACACCAACTATACTTAATAAACCAGTTAATAAAGCAAATACCTGAGCAAAAATATAACCAATAGTATATTTAGTAACTCCCATAAGATCGTATGGAACAGATTTTATCTGGCTCATAAGGTTTTGCGGCGCACCCATTGCCACTCTTTGATTGATCGCCTCAAAATCAAACGATTTCTTTGCTTGGACAGTGTCATTGGATTCATTTATATTTTCTTTTTGTTCATACATAGATAAAATTTTTATACAAATACACTTTAGCATACATTTCAAACAGCAAACACTTGAAAATCACGTGTCTTCTGCTAAATTATCTATACACAAAGAAATTCGCAGGGTTAAATACAACTCAAACAAAATGCCATTATAGCTCAGTTGGTAGAGCGCACCCATGGTAAGGGTGAGGTCTCGGGTTCAATTCCCGATAATGGCTCCACTTTTGCCACATAACACTCATCTAATGAACGATACAAATCCAAAAAAGCAGAAGCTAATATCCCTATTGAAACAACACCACAAAAAACTTGTTGAAAAACTAGAAGAACAATTTATGTCAGATTTAGATAGAATTGAAAATTCAAGTCAAAAAGTTTCTGAACTTTCAAACTCCTGGCTTTTAACTCTAAGTAGTGGAGCAATAGCTTTTTATCAAAACACAATACTTTACAAGAGCCAAACAATAACTCTTGATTTACTTTATATGACACCTATAGTCTTGTTTATTTTGACTGTAGGTCTCATCCTCATAAGTCAAGTAAAATTAAAAAAATGGCTGGACAAAAACCACAAAGACTTAGAATATTATCGTGGGTCCACTATGAAATGTGTAGAAGAAAATGACTTAAATTTATATCCAGGAGAAATCGACAAATTAAAGAAATGGGCTAAAAAATCTAATAAAGTAGGATGTAGTAAAAGCAATATCTGTATTATATATGTCCTAAATTGATTTATCAGCAGTTTTAAAAATTCTACGCCCTCTGGATTTTAGGAATTTAACAAACTCTCTTGTGGGGGCAGTTTC
>Ga0163108_10001148_pt1 | contig 19463 bp, 14 predicted proteins | sample Fk1155metaG_FD_109644 | JGI IMG/M metagenome (GOLD analysis project Ga0163108, IMG submission 109644) | Marine microbial communities from the Central Pacific Ocean - Fk160115 155m metaG | ecosystem: Environmental > Aquatic > Marine > Oceanic > Photic zone | place: The Central Pacific Ocean...
ACCTTTACGGGATTACATTAATTATGTTGAGCATGACTACATAAGAGGAGTTAACAAGAAATGCATGAAGGGCAAAATAGAAAAGGCAGAAATTGATGACGACATAACTTACACGGTTTTATGCCTGATGATGCTGGAAAGATATGGTCTCGAATTAAAAAGTGAAGATGTAGCTAGAACTTGGTTGAACCTGTTACCTGCAGGAGCCACTTTTACAGCCGAGAGAGAAGCCTATCTTAATATTTTGAAATACGCAGACATGGAATTTCAATTTGGGGGACCAAAAAAGTTTGAGATATCAGACATCAATGACAATAAATACAACGATTGGATAGGAGCCCAGATCAGGATTGATCTCTATGGTTGGGTTTTGCCTGGTAAGCCAGGATTAGCTGCTCATCTAGCTCGGCAGGATGCCATGCTTTCTCATCGAAGAAATGGCGTAGAGTGTTCTGCTTTTATTGCCGCTTTAGGGGCTTTAATTCCTTCTCACAAAGATAAATTATCTGCCATAGAAGCTGCGCTTGAATTTATAGACAAGAGCACAGAAACTTTTGAAGCCGTCCAACTTGGTATCGAGAATATGAATAAAGATTTCAGACCTATTGCTGAAAAGTACAAGGATATGTCTCCAGTTCACAGTTTAAATAATCTTGCCCTTACTGTTTGGGCTTTTCTGTCTTTTGAAGATTATGACGCAGCAGTGGGAGAGGCAGTCACAGCTGGATGGGATACCGATTGTAATGGAGCTACCGTGGGCGGTCTAATGGGGTTGCATCAATCTGAAATTCCATCTAAATGGCATGAACCTTGGCAGGGAAGAGTTTGTACCGCCATATCCGGATTGGGAGAATTGTCATTAGAAGACCTAGTCAACAGAACAACTTCACTGGTCACAAAATTTTCAGAATTTGAGGATAAAAAATCATAATTTATGTCTGAAGCTCTTGTTTTTGGAGGTGTAAACCTTGATCAGGTTGTCTATCTATCCAGGCCACCTAAAGAAGGAGAAACTTTAGAAGGGGAGAATATAGAAACCTTCCTGGGAGGGAAGGGCGCCAATCAAGCTGTAGCATTATCAAGACTGGGAGCATCTGTCTCTTTTGTGGGTAATGTGGGCAAAGATCCTTTTGGCGAAGAACTAACTGCCTCCTTATCAAGTGAAGGCATAGATCTTTCAATGTTAGGTTCTGTAAATGAAAAAACAGGAACTGCTCTGATTAATGTCTTTGAAAATTCTGAGAATCAGATAATTTATATTCCCGGAGCGAATAAATTAACAAACCACAAACAGGTTACTCCAGAGAGTTTAGAAACAGCTAATATAATTGTTAGCCAAATGGAGGTTAACCCTAAAGAGGTTGAGCAACTATTTGCTAATTCAAAGAACAAAAACTGTATCAATATTCTTAATCTGGCACCTTTTAAGCAGCCAAGCAATTCGCTGATTGCTCATACTGACATCATGGTTTTTAACGAATTAGAATTTTCTCTTTTTACAAGGTTAGATACTTCTATCCCACTTGAACTAGACAGCCTAAAAGAGAAACTGGAGAATCTAAAACTTAACCATAAACTCTCTTTAATAGTCACTTTAGGAGAAAGGGGGTTAGTCTATTATGAAAATCATAAAATGGACTACATCGAAGCGGTAAAAGTAAATGCTGTGGATACAGTGGGTTCGGGTGATTGCTTTGTCGGAGCTCTATCTTACTCACTGTTACAAGGTAGGTCTTTAGAAGAATCTTGTGAGTTTGCAAATAAATCTGCAGCGCTTTCTGTAACCAAGAAAGGAGCTGCTACTTCGATGCCTAAAATGGAAGAAGTAAGAAGTTTTTATAAGCTATAAGCTCTTGAGAAAATTTATTACCCTTTCGTAGAAGATTTTATTAAAAGCTTGGACATCTAACTTTAAGGCGACGTCTGCATTGGGTTTGGGCTTTGTTATTCTTCCCATAATGGATTGATTAAATTCGCAGACAGTTTCCCCTGTTGAGTGGTCTCCTGCAGTTTCCACTGCTACATAAGCAGGTTCGAATTCAACTAATTCAGGTGCAAAACAAATTGCCATGGCCAGAGAATCATAAAGATGTAAACCTTCATCACTCACAAGATCTGATCTGATGTCGATCCAGGGCTCAACGGATTCTTTAACAAATTGGCAGAAGGGATGTTTGTGTTCCCCAATCGAGATTAATTCGTCTCTACCCAATCTTGTTTTATGGCATACATCTAGAGGCACCATTGTGATGTCTATTCCTGATTCAAAAACCTTGGCTGCTGCTTCAGGATCAGCCCAGACATTAAATTCTGCAGCTGGAGTGATATTTCCTGGTACCTTGGCGGCACCTGCCATCATCGTAATCTTTTTAATGTTTTTAATTAGATCTGGAGTTAACTCCAAGGCCTTTGCTACATTAGTCAAAGGACCTATGGTGACTAATTCTATTTCGTTCGGATTATCATTACAGGTGGAAGAAATAAAAGATGGAGCATCAATTTTTTCCTTGTCTATTGTCAACAAGGGAGTGATTTGTTCCATATTTTTTCTTTTTCCTAACCAACTTCTCTCTTTGCTTCTGTCTTTATCAAGGGTCCCAGGCATACCACTATGGATGGGAACATCTTTTTTTAACTCATTGAGTAAATAGGTGACATTACTAAAACCTCTCTCAACGGGAACGTTTCCTTGCACAGTAGTAATACCTTCTATCTGCAATTCTGGTGAATTAAGAGCTAACATGATGGCAAAACAATCTTCAGGGTCACCCCCTTTTGTTCCCATAGCTGGGTCAGTATCAATGATGATCCTTTTGGGCATCAGTTTGAACTCTCTATTTTTATTTTCTTGATTCTTCTCTTATGGATCTGAATTCATTACCTTCATACCATTCGGGCCATCTGTCAGAATCAGCCAAGTATTTAACCATTTTTGTAGTAAGGGTTAATTGGTCAGCAAATCCACTTAGATCCCAATCGGGATCGTATTCATCAGATGGTTGATGATAGTATTTGGCAGTGTATTCATCCCCAAAAGCTCTTCCTGCTTCCTTCCCACCATCGATCTTGTCAAAACCGCTATCGGCATAAAGCATAGGAACCCCTTTCTTAGAAAAACTTATGTGATCAGATCGGTAAAAGAATCCTTTTTCAGGTTGTGGGTCGGGGACTATGTATCTGCCAACTTTATCGAGTTCTGCTTTAAGAATATCTTCCAGTTCGGAAGCTCCATATCCTACAACAATGACGTCCCTGGTTTTCCCCACTGGCAAACTAGCATCAAAATTATAGCCAGCAACTATGTTTGATAGTTTTATAGGCGGGTATTCTGCAAAGTATTGAGATCCTAAGAGTCCCGATTCTTCTGCAGTTACAGCCAGAAATAAAAGAGAACGTTCAGATTCAACCTTACTAAAGTAGTTAGCTAATTCCAATAACCCAGCGGTTCCTGAGGCGTTGTCGACGGCTCCATTGTAGATATTGTCACCAGATTGGTCTTCTTTAATTCCAAGATGGTCCCAATGGGCCATCATGAGAATATATTCATTAGGTTTTTTATAACCATTCTTAACTGCCGCAACGTTATGGGAGATAGAGAATTCAACTTTATTATTTAGCGCCGCGTCTAAGGTTAAGCCTGTCATTTCTACTGATTGAAAGTCTGCTTTAAGAGCTGCTTGCTTGAGAGCCTTTAGATCTAGATTTGCCTGTCCAAAGATATCTTCGGCAACTTCACTAGTGATCCAGCCCTCAACCTTGACTCGACTTCTGCCCATGTCTTCTCGCTTAAGGTCTATTTGTTTCCCCGCCCAACTAGTTTCCACAACTTGCCAGGGGTAAGCAGCTGGAGCAGTGTCATGAATAATCAAAACAGCTTCGGCTCCTTGTCTGGCTGCTTCCTCAAATTTATAAGTCCACCTTCCATAATAGGTCATAGACTTGCCATTAAAGAGCTCGGGGTCTTCTGTCCAAAAACCGGGATCGTTTATTAACATTACGGCAGTTTTTCCTTTCACATCTAGGTTCTTGTAATCATTCCATCCGTATTCAGGTGCGACAATTCCATAACCAACGAAGACCAATTCGCTGGTTCTAACCGAAACTCCTTCTACTACTCTCTTAGTCCAATAAACGGTTTCAGGTCCCACTTCAAGTATTCTTGCTTTGTCATTTTTACTTATAGATAAAAAGGAACTATTTAAATCAACGGTCATTTTACTGAGAGGAACTTCCAGATAATAATCACCTCTTATTGAGGGCAGACCCATCTTCTTAAACTCTTCTTTCAGATATAGTTTTGTTTTTTCGCCGCCAGCACTACCCGGTCCTCTGCCTTCAAACTCATCTGATGCAAGAATTTCTATATGTTTGTGAAGATTGAGTTCTTTGATTTCATTGGCTGGTTGATCACAGCCTTGGATGATTAAAGATATTAGAATCAAGAATAAAATTTTCATTAGCATCTCCTTAAGATCAAGCTCTTTTTACTGAAAGCCCGCCATCCACCGGCAAGACAGCACCGTTTACAAAAGAAGCAGCAGGTAAACAGAGGCTCAAAGTCATATGAGCAACTTCTTCTGGCTCTCCGTACCTCTTTAAAGGAACTCTGCGTCTGGCATAAATTTGTTTATCCTCTATGGGAATAGCCGCTGTCATAGCCGTATTAATAGGGCCTGGGCAAATACAATTAACTGTTATTCCTTGTGATCCAAGCTCAGCAGCCAAAGACCTTGTCAGGCCAATTACTCCATGCTTTGCAGAAGTGTAAGGGCTAATTCTGGGTGTTGCCCCCAAACCTTCGGTGGACGAAATATTGACTATTCTTCCACAATCAGACTCCCTAATAAAAGGCAGGGCAGCTCTGATTAAATTAACTTGTCCTTTAAGAAGAACGTCAAAAGTTCGATCCCAGCTTTCCTCGTAATTTTCATCATCAATGGTTGTTGGAATAGATATACCGGCATTGTTTATGAGTATGTCTAACTGCCCAAACTCTTCAATTACATTGGCAATGACTTCTGTAATGTTTTCTTGATTTGTGACATCTAAGATTTGTTTTAGGCAAGTGCCACTAGAAGAATTAATTTCAGAACTAACTTCCTCAATTTGTTTTTCGTTTATGTCGGAAACAACAACTTTAGCTCCTGCTTCAGCAAAAACGTAGGAAGTTGCTCTTCCCATTCCGCTGCCCGAACCAGTAATCAAAGCTACTTTTCCTTCGACTGATCTAGACAGTTTAGTAAGTTTTGTCATTGTTAAGAAAATTAGTCTAAATTATTTTTTCATATTAAGCTAAGTGCTAGGATATCCAATCAAAACTTATAGGGAAAAACTAGATGACAGAAATAACCACATTAGAAAAAGAAGGGGATGTTTCAGTTATTACATTAGATGACGGAAAGGTTAACGTTTTTTCGCCTGCCATGATCGAGCAATTAAATGCTCTTTTGGATCAAGTTCCAGAAGACAGTGGCTCATTATTAATTCAAGGAAAAGATGGAATGTTTTCTGCTGGCTTTGATCTAAAAGTTATGCAGGGCGGAGACAAGCAAGCAATGTCAAAAATGGCTTCTGGTGGCTTCAGACTTTTGGCTAGAGTGTTTGCGTTTCCTAGACCAGTAGTGGCAGCTTGCAGTGGTCATGCAATTGCACTGGGTGCTTTTATGCTTTGTTGTGCTGACTATCGAGTCGGAGTAAAGGGCGAGTTTATAGTTCAGGCAAACGAAACCAGAAATAACATGTCCATTCCGACTCCAATCCTAGAGATTTCTAGATCGAGAATTGCTAAAGCACATTGGTACAGAGCGATATTAAACGCTGAAGCCTACAATATAGAGGACTCTATTGATGCAGGTTACTTGGATGAGGTAGTTGATAAAGAAGATTTTTCTAGTAGAGCTATGGAAGTAGCTACTGATTTAGCTACATTAGGACACCCGCACTACCAAATAACAAAAGAATTAGACCAAAAAGATACTTTGGATAAGGTCTTATCAGCAATATCTGGCAATTCGTAGTCAAAAAAGAAAATATACTCTGCAAACTAATTACATAATTAGTCGGTTTTTGTTAACCTACGCTCCCTTTGGGGGCCATAGCTCAGCTGGGAGAGCACCTGGTTTGCATCCAGGAGGTCGTCGGTTCGATCCCGACTGGCTCCACCAAAGTGTTGAAGATACTTTTTTCACCAAAAACTTGTATATAAGCCTTATAAGTAGTAAGTTCACACTTATATATAGGCAAAAGCAGGTTTTTTTTAGCTTTTGCTTAATTTTTATTTTTTAGGGGAAAAATATGAAAAAATTTTTATACTTGTTGATTGCAGGCCTTATGGTGTTGCCAGTATTTTCAGCTGATGAAGATGAATCCAGTCTTGCTGTTGAAGAAGTTATAGTCACGGCAGAAAGACGTGAGGCTTCAATCATGGATACGGCTATCTCTATTACTGCTTTCGATGAATCACTGATCGAAACTTTAAATTTAAGGAACCAAGAAGATTTACAGAATTTTATTCCTGCAACTACCATTCAACCTTACGATATTTCGATTCGGGGAATTGGTAGGGTATTTAGAGCCTTGGGAGGAGATCCAGGTGTTGGTACTTATCAAGATGGAGCTTATTCAGAGGACTTTGGTATTGCTTCTACAGAAAATGCTCTTTATGACATAGCACGGATAGAGGTTCTGAGGGGTCCTCAAGGAACTCTTTATGGCAGAAATAGTATTGGGGGAGCAGTTAATTTTATAAGTGTCAAGCCTTCTCAAGAATTTGCTGCAGAAATTAAAACTATAGCTGGAAGTTATGGTACGGCGGAAGTTTATTCTTTTCTTAACGGACCAATCACTGATAATTTGAGTGCGAGACTAATCATGATGCATCGTATGAGAGGTGGAACCGTAGAAGATTTAGCAGGACATGAGGATTTAGATAGTTACGATGATGAAAACTATACGCTAGCTCTTCGTTGGGAAAACGACAACTTCACTGCTGATGTAAGAGGAAATGCAAGAAGTTATGGAAGAGTTTTAGGTTCTGCTCAAGGAGCTGGACTGATTGTAACTAGTGAATACGGTGGAGGCGGTAGAAATAATGACTTGTTAGTTCATGGTTATCGTGCCGTGGATCCTACGATTGCTTGTGCTAACACGGTGGACAGAACGACTCCTAATTGTGCAGTGGCCGGGATGACTGTTCATTCATTCGACTACAACGGAATACAAAGATATGGTCAATTTCTGGTTCCAGGAGTGGACGCATCGGGAAGCGGTTTTGCAAGACCAAACTATGCTTATGGATACGATCAAAGCATTCTGAATGCAACGACTATAGGAGATGGTACTTCAGTACCTCACTTGTCAGGAACTGATTTGAAGGCATCCACCAATGGTTTTAATGATGAATACTTCAATCATTCGACGGGTATCATAAATTTAGCTTGGGATGTTAATGACCGTTTTACGGTTAAGTATATTGGATCCTATACGGACTATCTTTATACCCGTATTACGGATGATGACCGAACCGGTAACCTCTTCTTAGATGAGCAATTTTATGCTGAACAAGAAAATGAGAACTGGCAAAATGAGATGCAAATTTTTTGGGATATCACCGACGATTGGAATTTCACCTTTGGGGTATTTGAATACCACAATGAAATTGATCAAGATTTAGATTTCTGGACAGACACTGGACAATTTACTGAAAAGAGACAGTCTGCTGCAGCCAATTATGGAATTTTAGGAGCGACGGGTTTACCTACTATCGGAAGTGCATTCCTTGATTGGTATGTAACCGGAAGAGATGCCAGCCCACTTGGTATTGGAGATGGTACTGCAGGATTATTTGGGCCTGCCATTGGTACTACTCCTGTAGTGGGAGCTTCACAAACCCAAGTAGGGACTTATTCAGCTCGTGATGTAGGTTGCGGCATAGTTGATCTTCGAGGCTTGGTACCGACTCCTGATTTTAGTGACCCTCATTTAACCTCTGTCTGTTTCCTTGAAGGTCCTTGGACTGGGGATACTGGTGGTAGTGTTAGTAATGGACCGGTTACACCAGGAACTACTTTTATATGGCAGACTGAGAATAAGACAGATGCTTATGCTGTTTACTTCCAAACCGAAGCTCAGTTAAATGATTCTTGGGCACTGACGGTTGGAGCTTCTTGGCATGAAGACCAGAAGGTAGCACAAGAGAACCTTTTTCTTTATCAAGAAACTCAGTTAACCCCAGCAGGTTTATTTGCTTATAACGTGGCAACTGGAGCGCTAAATACTGATGGTACGCCTACAGGTAATGAAATTATTCGTTTAAGAGGTATTCCCATGAGTCGTTCCATTCACAGGGCAATGGAAAGAGATTTTGAAGATGTTACTTACCGTGTGAATGTTGATTACACACCGGTAGATAATGTTCTCTTGTATCTCTCTTCAACTACTGGATACCGAGCGGGTGGTTTTAACCTAGGCTATTTCTCGCCTTTCCCTACTTACGACCAAGAAGAAGTTCAATCTACCGAGTTTGGATATAAGGGAGTTCATATGGCTGGTGCGTTGCTTATAAATGCATCTATCTATCAATACAATTATGAGAATATTCATGGTCAATTTGTTACCCAAAGCTTTTTGGGTGGAACCGGTACTTCTGTACAGGGTTTTCCAGAAGCTGACACCATGGGTATTGAGGGAGATTTCATATTACAAGCAACAGACGATTTACTAATTGGAGGAAACGCCAGTTACACTGACGCTAATTATTCTGCTGAATATTATCAGCCTAATGGATTGCCGGGTGTTATTGATGAAAATAACCCTTACGCACCCGTTGGTCTTTATTCAATTCCAGAACGTACGGTGTCTATGAATGGCTTGCAAATGTTGAGAATTCCTAAAAGTAAAATGGCTTTTTATGCAAATCTAACTAAAGATGCTTTAGGAGGAACTGTAGATTATCTACTCACTTATGCGTGGACTGATTCCATTAATTGGGACGACAGTCAACTGGCCTTAGATACATCGCCTCCGTTTTCCAGGATGGACTTTAAAGTTAACTGGACTAACAATGAAGAGACCTTAGAAGTGATGGCCTTTCTTAACAACATCCAAAATAAAGTCGGTATTAGGAATATGACCAGTGATGGAGAGCAATTAGCTTACCAAAGATCTGTAACTCCAACCTTACCTCGTATGGCAGGTATAGGCTTTACTTATAAGTTTGGGAATTAAGAAAACTTAGGGTGTAAAAAAACCTGCCTTAGGGCAGGTTTTTTTTGACCTCTTTTTCTTACTTTTTTAATACTCTTCAAGAACTACACGAGGAGTTAATCATATGTATTTTGCTTTTATATGATCCAAGGATTTCTTCAACGAACTAACCATGAGATCAATATCATCATCATTAATAATGAAGGCAGGTCCTAGACAAATTATGTCTCTATACTCTCCTGTACCTCCTGGGTAAAAGAAAACTCCATTTTCTAAGCCTTTACCGACTATTTTATTTGTAATTTTTTCCTTCTCATCAAAACTTATTAGACTCTCTTTCTCTTTAACTATTTCAACTCCAATGAGTAGACCTTTTCCTCTTATCTCCGCTACCAGCGGATGTTGGCCTAACTCGGAGATTAGTTTTTGTTTTAACTGATCACCCAATGGATTAACTCTTTCGCATAAGTTTTCTCTTCGTAGGATTTTTAGTACAGAAGAAGAGGCGGCACATGATTGGGGCAATGCAGCAAAAGTATGGAACATTACCTCAAAGCCTGCCTTTAAAATTGATTCGGCGATTTCATCAGTACTGTAAGTGCCCGAAATAGCAGCATAACCACCAGCCATTCCTTTCCCCGCAACCAGTATGTCAGGCTTTAGATTGTAAAAGTTACAAGAGAAATCAACGCCGGTTCTACCAAATCCAGTCATCACCTCATCTGCGATTAATAATATGTCATTATCGATTAAGATTTTTTGAGCTTCTTCCCAATAACCCTCTGGAGGATAAATAGCACCTCCACTGGAGCCATTAATTGGTTCCATCAATAAAGCAGCAATACGGTTTGCTCCACACTGCTCAATTACTTCTTTTAAATTATTTAAATAATAGTCTTTTGCTTCGGGGTGGAAGCTGCCTAAAGGACATCTTAATGGATAGGGGGTTTCAACTGTTATAGGAGCTGGTACATAACTTTCTAACCCTCTCTTTCTTGCTGCATGACCAGATATTCCAGACATATTAAGCGTTGTTCCATGGTAGGAAAGGGTTCTGGTCAGGATTATATTTTTTTCAGGCTTTCCTTTGCTTGCTTGATATTGAATCGCAAGCTTAACCGCAGATTCATTGGCCTCTGATCCTCCAGAAGATAAATGTACACGTGTTAGGTGAGGAGGTAACCAATGGTTCCTTAGTTCATCTAATAACTCTTCTCTTTCGGGAGTTAAAAATGGAGGGAGAACATAGGTATTATTTAGAGCAGCTTCCTTTATAGCTTCGGCTACTTCTTGTCTTCCATAACCTATGTTATTTACTATTGCTCCACTTGCAGCATCTAGAATTTTTTGACCTTGACGAGTATAAAGATAAGCCCCTTCGGTTTTTACTATGTCCAAACCGGCATCTTTTGGAAGGAAAGGCCACTTAATCACTTCTTTTTAAAAAAAATTAATTATTTAAAATGTCTTAAACAGCGGTTTTTTTCTTCTTATTAGTTGCTTCTTTAATTTTGGATTCTGCGATAATTTGACGACCTAGAGCTTCTACATCAGGTATTTCATCATCTTTAAGTTCTGCCATCCATTTCTTGCGCTTCATGGCTTGCTTTAAATAAGGTTCCAATTCTTCCATTTTTTCTTTTTCTCTTTGAATCTCTTTCCCTTTAAATTCAGGCATCACATCTGATGCAAATAGTTCAAGTGCTTCACAAATGTGTTCATGTTTATTTCGCCCGCCTTGTTGAATGAACGTTACTTGGTCAACCCCAGTCTTTTCAAATTTTTTGAGGTAGGCGGAGAGTTCTTTAGGAGTTCCAATTCCAGGAGCTTCGATATCAGGAGATACCTTTTGCTCAATTGTAGATCTACCTTGAGTTTTTATTTTATTCTTTTGAAATTCTTCCCAAATATTGGTTCTACCCGGTTTGTTAATCCCAAAAATATAGTGATGCCCAAGACCGTAACTGAAGAATTGAAATCCTTCTTTCATTCTCTTGACTGCTTCATCATGATCTTGGTGACATCCAAAGGAAGTTACCATGGCAATATTAGGATTGATGGAATGTCCAATGGGAATACATTCTTCTTTTAAGATTCTATAATAATCATCCACCCAGTGTTTAGCTTCGTCCGGGTCTACGAAAGCAAAAGTCAGGGCACCAATTCCAAGTTTAGCGGCCAATTTAATTGTTTCTCTATTTGAACATGCTACCCATAGAGGGGGGTGGGGTCTTTGTGTTGGTTTGGGTACGACATTTCTACAAGGCATTGAAAAATACTTGCCTTCATACCCTGGATAAGGCTCCATTGCCATCATATTACAAGTTTGCTCGACCGCTTCTAGCCATTGGTTTCTTTTCTCTTCTACAGGAATTTTGAATCCCCCTAGCTCAGCCAAGGAGGAAGATTCTCCTGTTCCAAACTCTACCCTACCATTCGAAACCAGATCTAAAGTGGCTATTTCCTCTGCTATTCTTGCTGGATGGTTGTAGTTGGGTGGCATCAGTTTAATTCCATGTCCTAGGCGTATATTCTTGGTTCGTTGAGAACAAGCAGCTAAAAAAACTTCTGGGGCAGATGAGTGCGCATATTCTTCTAGAAAGTGATGTTCTACTTCCCAGACATAATCTATTCCAAGATTGTCTGCAAGTTCCACTTGATCCAAAGCATCTTGATAAAGTTTTAATTCATCATTTTCCTTCCAAGGTCTGGGTAATTGATGTTCATAAAAGATTCCAAATTTCATATAGTTCTCCCTGTTAATGAATAAGTTAACAGATTTTTTATATCATTCGAAGTTAAATACCTATTGTTTGACTATAAACTATGAGAACAGCCATGGCCACTTGAAGCAATAAAGTTAACCATAAGATGGTCTTAGTTGAGTTCTTTGGTTGAAGTTCTTTTTCTAATTTATTTACCAAATATAAAGCCCCTATATTTACTATAGGTAAACCTAAAGCAGCCCATACACCGGCAATCATAATTAGGGTTAAAGGATTGGGAAGAAGGAAGTAGGCTATGCCTGAAAATAAAGGCACAAGAAAAGCAATTAATTTTATGAGTTGCTGTCGTGTATTTGGCTTCTCTAAGACCAAGCCCATAGATATAAGGTAATCAGAAATGGTTCTTGTAAAAGCTGCAGTACCCGAGATAAAAGTTGAAAATAAAACAAAGAAGGCAAGTAGGATAAAAAGCCATTTAGCCCAATTTCCTAAGATTCCAGTAAACATACTTAGGAGGGTTTTGATGATATCTCCATCAGGGGGAGGATAAAGACCTAGTTCGTTTAACACTCCTGCACCCAATAGAAAAAATGGAACGGTCCCAATGGTGACAAATAGAACCGTAACCCAAACGTCCGTTTGCATAACCTTTATCCAAGCCCGTGTGTCTTGGAGACTTTCTCCCTCCTCTTTAGCGTATCCTTTTTCTAAACACCAGTAGGTATAAGCCATGATTTCTCCATAACTTATTCCAGTAAATCCAAAAACTGCTAGTGCCAGTGCCACATGATCCAAGGGAAAAGAGAAGGACAATCCCTGAATGAGGTCTTGACCAGTCACCTGATAACTAGTGGTTTGCATGGATATGGCAATGATCAAAGTAACCAATGAAAAGAAGGCGACCATGGCCAATAAAGTTTTTTCCAAGGTTTTATAGGATCCCCAATACAAAATAAGCCAAGTGATAAGACAACTAGTTACTACCCAAGCCTCCACGCTTATAAAAGGGATCATAAGGTTGCCAGCTTGTGCCACGGCACCAGCCAGCCCCCCCATTCCGGCTATGGAAGGAATAACTCCTATAAACATGAACCACACCAGCCACGACGTAGTTTTACCTCGAATAGTAGTTTTGAAACCCGGCATATGAGCAAAGGCTTCCAAGAAAGTTTGTTTTTTTACTATGACATACCTGCTTATCTCTGCTTGGATTAAGGGCTTACTCCACATACTAAGAAGCAGCCACCAAAGTAGAGTGAAACCAGCAGCAGCCCCCAGAAGAGGAGTGAGGGCTATCGATCCACTGCCAACCACACTTCCAGTCACTATAATGCTTGGTCCGATATATTTAAGGCGTTGCAGAAGAGATTGAGGTGGTTTTCTCATAATTCCTTTCTTTATAAGAGAATACTTATTAATGGATTTTGTATTATTTTATGAAACAATTCATATTTTTTTAATACGATCATTTATACATATGCACTTTAAAGGACACGGAGGCTTAAAGATAGCAGCGGATGTTTGGGGTTCCAATAATAAAAAACTAGTTATTTTATTGCATGGAGGAGGGCAAACTCGACATGCTTGGGGAGAAACTGGAAAGAAATTAGCAGAAGCTGGTTACCATGCAGTAGCTTTAGATTTAAGGGGACATGGTGACAGTGAGTGGCACCCGGATGGCGATTATACAATCAAGGCCTATAAAGAGGATTTAGTTTCCATAATTAAAGAGATAAATAAGCCAGCAAGTTTAATTGGTGCTTCATTAGGAGGCATGGCATCACTTTTATTAGCAGGGGATGAAGTTAATTCAAATTTGTGCACTGCGCTCATAATGGTAGACATAGGAATTTATCCAGATCCAGCGGGGTCAGATCGAATAGTCAGTTTCATGCTTTCGGGCGAAGGAGGTTTCGAATCTTTAGAGGATGTCGCTAAATCCATTTCTGATTATTTACCGCATAGGCAAAAACCTAAAGATCTTCAAGGTTTAAAAAAGAATCTAAGATTAAAAGAGGATGGAAGATATTATTGGCACTGGGATCCTAGATTTATTCGGAGAAGACCGGGTTCGAGAGACAAAGGATATTTCAATCTCCAATTGAAAGCTGCCGAAAAAGTGGTTGTTCCGACCTTATTGATTAGAGGCGCTTTAAGTGATGTTGTTACCATGGAAGACGTAGAATATTTCTCATCTGTGATAGGTCACGCTAAATTTGTAGAAATTGAAAAAGCAGCCCACATGATAGCAGGCGACAGAAATGATGTTTTTGCTGAGGAAGCTATTAAATTCTTAAGATCTCTTTAGTTTTTTTAAAAGAAAAAGCATTTTCTATCTGATACCATCTCCCTATGTTAATTATTGGACTCACTGGAGGTATTGGGAGCGGCAAGTCTGTAGCTTCCGATAAATTTAAATCTCTTGGTATAACTATTGTTGATGCGGATGTTGCCTCCAGAACAGTTGTAGAACCAGGTAAACCAGCACTTAAAGAAATTGAAGATCATTTTGGCTCTGGAATTATTACTGCTGAAGGAAAGTTAGATCGAAACAATCTTAGAGAAATTATTGCCACTGATCCTGAAGAAAGGAAATGGCTTGAATCTGTTACTCATCCTAAAATAGGAGAACAGATAACTAAAGAAATATCTGAATCCACTAGTGTTTACACCCTGTTCGTAGCTCCTTTGTTGCTGGAAACTAATTCTCAAGAAATGTGTTCACGGGTTGTAGTAGTAGATGTGCCCAAAGATGTTCAGATTCGGAGAACAGCTAAAAGAGATAAAGTTTCACCTAATCAAGTTGAACAGATGGTTGCTGCCCAGATGGAAAGAGAGAAGAGGCTAGAAAAGGCAGATGATGTCTTATTAAATAGCGGAACAATAGAAGATCTAGAGAAACAGGTAGAAGAGCTACATAAAAAATACATACAAATGGTGGAATGAACAAGAAGGTTAAGTGCCCACAATGCAAGACTTCAGTGGAATGGGCTGAAGATAATTCATACAGACCTTTCTGCTCGAAGAGGTGTCAACTCATAGATTTAGGGGCTTGGGCTAGTGAAAGGAATAAAATTGCAGGAAGTTCTTTATTTGATTCAGAAGAAGACTTAAAGGAAATAACTAAGCACTAGTGAGACCAAAATCTGCTTATTCCAGCAACCCCATAAGCACCATTTTTTTTAGCTTCAGATAAGTCTTCCTTAACTTCAGATTCATGAAGGCTTTTTCTTCTGTATTTGAAAATAGTAATTTTATTTCTTGTTTCCTTTTCTAGCCATCTTGGCTTCGTATCTTCTCAGCCTTCTATTTCCCTGTTCTGGCTGGTTTGGATTTTGTTGTTGAGTACTGCTCTCAACTTCTTCTGCGGTAAAGGCTGATTCTGAATTTTGATGCTCGACAGTCTTTTTTCTTCCTAACTTTTGAATTCTTTCCAGTTCTTCTGGAGCATCAAGCTCTATTTCGACCCTAGCTAAGAACCTTGTTGCTTCTATTCTAATATTCTCAAGTAACTCTTCAAACAATGCAAAAGATTCCCTTCTAAATTCTAATTTTGGATTCCTACTTCCATAGCCCCTCAATCCTATTCCTTGCCTCAGGTAATCAACTGAACCTAAGTGCTCCTTCCAAGCATTATCAATTATTTGAAGAAGAATTTGTTTTTCAAAGTCCCTCATGACTGGGCCTATGCTGTTTCCTTTTGCTATATAACTAGCGGTAGCTGCGGAATGTATTTTTTCTGTGATGTCTTGCTCATTCATATTGTTATCCTTTTCTAACCAACCTTTCACAGGAATTTGCAAACCAAAATTATGATGAATTGATGCTTCCAGTCCTTTTATATCCCATTGCTGTTCAGGAGATTGCTCTGGAATGAAAGTGCTAACCTCATTTTCAATAACTGTTTGTCTCATAGAGTCTAGCAACTCGCTGATATCTTCGGACTCTAGTACTGAGTTTCTTTGTGAATAAATTATCTGTCTCTGTTCATTAGCCATATCATCATATTCAAGCAACATTTTTCTTATATCAAAATTTCTGCCTTCAACTCTTTTCTGGGCCCTTTCGATAGCTCCACTAAGCATTCTATGCTCTATCGATTCTCCATCTTCCAATCCTAGACCTTGCATCATGTTTTTAATTTGGTCTTTAGCAAAAATTCTCATTAAGGAGTCTTCTAAGGAGAGATAGAATCTTGATGAACCTGGATCTCCTTGCCTTCCAGATCTACCTCGTAATTGATTATCTATCCTCCTGGATTCATTTCTCTCAGTTCCTATAACGTGCAAACCACCACAATCTATAACTTTTTTATTTCTTTCTTGCCAATCTAAAAATAAATTTTCTTTAGAAGTATTATTTCCACTTTCTTGTTTTTGAAGTTTAGCTTCCCAGTTACCCCCTAAAACTATGTCTGTACCTCTTCCTGCCATATTCGTAGCTATAGTCACAATGCCAGACTGTCCAGCTTGAGCTATTATTTCAGCTTCTCTCGCATGATTTTTAGCATTTAAAACTTCGTGGTTTATATTTTCTAGTTTGAGTAGGTTAGAAATAACTTCTGAACTTTCCAAAGAGGCAGTTCCTACTAGCACAGGATTTCCTTTATTCCTGTATTCTTCAATTTCTTTCACAACCGCTTCAAATTTTTCTTTTTCGGTTAGATAAACTAAATCGTTATTATCTTCTCTGATCATTGGTTGATTGGTAGGTATTTCAAGAACTGAAAGACCGTATATTTCCATAAATTCCTGAGATTCAGTGATGGCCGTACCAGTCATACCAGACAACTTTTCATATTGCCTAAAATAGTTCTGAAAAGTGCAGGAGGCCAGAGTTTGACTTTCCATCTGAATGGGGACACTTTCTTTCTGTTCTATTGCTTGATGAAGACCATCACCAAGTCGCCTCCCAGGCATAGCTCTACCAGTATTTTCATCAATTAGAACTATCTGATTTTCTTGGACCAAATAGTCCACATCTTTTTGGAATAGGAAATGAGCTCTTAGTGAAGACTGAATGTAGTGGAGAAGTCTTAAGTTTGTAGAAGAATAAAGACTCTTTTGATCGTTCAGCATGCCAGCTGATTGAAGTAACTTCTCCACATGATCGTGTCCTAGTTCAGTTAACTCTACTTGTCTGGACTTTTCATCAATTAAAAAATGTCCTTCTTCAGTTATTTCTTTATTACCTTCTTTGTCTTCAGAAAGCACCTGTTCTTTTAGTTCAGGGATGAATCTCGCAATCTGGTTATAAATTTTAGAGGTGTCTTCTGCCGCTCCTGAAATTACAAGTGGGGTTCTTGCTTCATCTATTAAGATAGAGTCAACTTCATCCACAATGGCAAAATAAAAGTCAGTCATAACTCTCTCTTCTTTAGTTATAACCATATTGTTTCTTAAAAAATCAAAACCCAGCTCATTGTTAGTTGCATAAATTACGTCGGCTTCATAAGCAGATTTTCTTTCTTCCATGCCCTGACCTGAAACCACAAAACTAACCTTCATCCCCAGGCCTTCGTAAATGGGTTTCATCCATTCGGCATCTCTTTTAGCTAAATAATCATTTACCGTTACTAAGACTACTTTTCTTTCAGTGAAAGAGTTGAGGTATGCAGGAAGGGTGGCCACTAGAGTTTTTCCCTCTCCGGTCGCCATCTCTGCAATTTGGCAGTTATGTAAAGCTATGCCGCCCAGTAATTGGCAATCAAAATGTCTAAGGTTAAGTTTCCTTTTTGCTACTTCTCGAGTTGCAGCAAAAGCCTCAGAAAGTAAATTATCAAGACCCTCACCCTTTTTATATTTCTGAATGAATTCTTCTCTCAATTCTTTGAGTTCTGAATCACTAAGCTTAGAAAATTTATCTTCTAACCTGTTAATAGATTTAATGAAAGGCTCAATCTTCTTAAGTTGTTTGGCATTCGTAGAACCAAAAATTTTCCCAAAAATATTCATTGCTTTAACCTATCAAGCGAATTCTATCAATTTGTAAGGATTATTTTCTGAATAAGAGTCAGAAACTATCCAAGACTAGGGTCGATTATGGGGTCTAAATAGGTTATTGGTGAGCTTTGTGGGTCATCGTAAGAAAGGATTTCCCATGTTTCAGGCCGAGAGATAAGTTCTCTTAAAAGGGCATTATTAACTGTATGGCCAGATTTATAGCCTTCAAAAGATCCTACTAAGTTATGACCCAATAAATAGAGGTCTCCAATTGAATCTAGAATTTTATGTTTAACCATCTCATCTTCGAATCTTATACCTTCTTCATTGAGGATTGCATCATCTCCAATTGCTATGGCATTTTTCATGCTAGCTCCTAAGGCTAAATTCTCTTCATTAAGCATTTCAAGATCCTTCATTAAACCAAAAGTTCTTGCCCTTGAAACTTCTTTAACAAAAGAGGTGCTATTAAAATTAACAGAAGCAACGTTAGTATATTTTTTATGGACTGGATGGTTATATATCATGGTGAAAGTTACTTTGAAGCCTTCAAAAGGAGAAACTTCAGCCCAGGCGTCATTAAATTCAACTCTAACCTTCTCTTTGATACGAATAAATTTTTTGGGTTTTTGTTGCTCATCTATTCCTGCAGATTGAATTAAAAAAACAAAAGGTCCAGCGCTTCCATCCATAATTGGAATCTCAGAAGCATTTACTTCAACATAGGCATTATCAATACCTAATCCGGCCATAGCTGAAAGTAAGTGCTCTACAGTAGATATTTGCACATCTTTATTACAGAGTGTGGTTGAGAGAGTAGTATCTCCAACGTTTTCAGCTCTGGCTTTTATTTCAACAGGGGGATCCAAATCAGTTCTTCTGAAAATAATCCCTGTATCTGGAGGAGCTGGTTTGAGTTCCAAAGAGATAGGATCGCCACTGTGAAGACCAACACCGAACGCTTTTATAGAATTTGTTAGGGTTCTTTGTGAAAGCATCGAGGTATTCTAAATAAAAATTTAAATTTTCCTAACAAATTCAAATAATAAAATGCCACAAGCAACAGAAGCATTTAAGCTTTCTACATTTCCTGGCAAATCAATTCTAATCAAATTATCACAATTCTCGGCCGTCAATTTCTTGAGCCCTTTATCTTCTGAGCCTATGACCAAGGCATTCTTTTTCCCAAATGCTATATCTTTATAGTCCTCCGTTCCAGTCTTCTCAGCACCTACAATATTCACCCCAGACAATTTCATTTTTTTTATAGTTCTTACTAAATTTGTGACAACTACGAAAGGAACAAGTTCAGACCCACCCGAAGAAACTTTTCTTACTGTTGGAGAGAGATGACAGGATCTATTTTTGGGAACAATTACTGCATCCACATTTGCAGCAGCAGCACTTCTTAGGCATGCTCCAACATTCTGAGGGTCAGTCATGTGATCGAGAATTAATAAAAGGAGAGATTCCTTATTAAGCAACTTATCAAGTAAGGACTCATTTTCTTCTATTCTTTTATTGCATAATAGCGCCAATCCTTGATGGTTCTGATCTTTACAATAAGTTGAAAAGAAATCTTTGGTTTTTA
>Ga0163108_10001149_pt1 | contig 19460 bp, 27 predicted proteins | sample Fk1155metaG_FD_109644 | JGI IMG/M metagenome (GOLD analysis project Ga0163108, IMG submission 109644) | Marine microbial communities from the Central Pacific Ocean - Fk160115 155m metaG | ecosystem: Environmental > Aquatic > Marine > Oceanic > Photic zone | place: The Central Pacific Ocean...
AAAAATTAATAAAGGAAACCTAAGTGTTGGAAATGACGCAGATTTTTGCATAGTAGATTTAAATAAACCTTGGATTGTAAAACAAGAAAATTTGTACTCTAAATCAAAAAATACATCTATAGAAAATAAGAAGCTACAAGGAAAAGTAATGAATACATTTGTAAAAGGTGAAGAATTATTTAAGTTATAATAATGGATTATTTAATCATTATTGCAACTTCCTATTTACTTGGCTCTATCCCTTTTGGTTTAATATTAACAAAATTGTTTTTAAAAAAAGATATTAGAAATATTGGTTCGGGAAATATTGGAGCGACAAATGCATTAAGATCTGGAAATAAATTAGTTGGTTATTCAACGTTATTATTAGATATATTAAAAGCAATTATACCCGTGATATATGTAAAATTTAATTATCCAGATTTTATTTATATATCTTCATTAAGCGTTTTTTTAGGTCATGTTTTTCCTGTTTGGTTAAAATTCAATGGCGGAAAAGGTGTGGCAACATATGTTGGAATACTCTTTAGCATAAACTTAATTTATGGATTCGTTTTTGGACTTACCTGGATAATAATTTTCCTATTTTCAAAATATTCTTCTTTATCATCTTTATTAGGAAGTTTTTCTATACCGGTCTATTTATTTATTGTTAATGGTGATCAAATAATATTTTTCATAATTATGTTTGTTTTAATATTTTATACACATCGCGAAAACATTAAACGACTGAAAAACAAAGAAGAAAACACGACAAAAATTTATTAATTTGACACTGAAAGTCTTTTGAGTACTTTGTTGAATTATGAATCTTGTCATAGTCGAAAGTCCAGCAAAAGCTAAAACTATAAATAAATATTTAGGTTCAGAATACAAGGTTTTAGCAAGTTACGGACATATTAGAGATCTGCCTTCTAAAAATGGTTCTGTAGATACAAAAAATAAATTTAAAATGATCTGGGAAATTGACAGTTTTTCTAAAAAATATCTAAAAGAAATTACAGATTCAGCAAAAGGTTCGAAAAAAATAATTCTAGCAACTGATCCTGATAGAGAGGGAGAAGCTATTGCTTGGCATGTTAAAGAGTATTTAGATGAAAAAAAACTTCTTGAAGGTAAAGAAATTGAAAGAGTAGTATTTAATGAAATAACTAAAAAGGCAGTTATAAATGGAATTGACAATCCTAGAAAAATAGAACCCCAGCTTGTTGATGCGTATATGGCTAGAAGAGCTCTTGATTATTTGGTTGGCTTTAATATTTCACCAATTTTATGGACAAAATTACCCGGTTCCAAATCTGCAGGTAGGGTTCAATCAGTAGCTTTAAGATTATTAACTGAAAGAGAGCATGAAATTGAAGTTTTTGTTCCAGAAGAATTTTGGACACTAAATGTTGTTTTCAAAACAAAAGAAAATTCTTTAATTAATTCAAATATAAATCAATTAGATGGAAAAAAAATTGAAAAATTTACATTTAAAAATAAGGAAGACGTAAATTCAGCGATAGAAAATATTAAAAAAAAAAAAAATCAAATTTCAGATATTACATCAAAAATATATACCCGAAATCCGTCAGGGCCGTTTACAACATCTACATTGCAACAATCTTCTTCAAGTAAATTGGGTTTTGGTGCCTCTAGGACAATGCAAATAGCACAAAGATTATACCAAGGTATAGATATAGAAGGAGACACTATTGGTTTAATCACTTATATGAGAACTGATGGCACAAATATTTCAAAAGATGCTATTGAAAATTTTAGAAACTATATTTCTGATAACTATGGAGAAAAATATTTACCGAATAATTCAATAAATTATTCAGGAAAAAAAGCAAAAAATGCTCAGGAAGCTCATGAAGCGATACGACCTACAGAAATAGAAAGAAATCCAGAAAGTTTGAAACAATATTTAAGCACAGATCAATATAAATTGTATAATTTAATATGGTCAAGAGCACTTTCTTCTCAAATGGAATCGGCAAAATTTGATAGAAAAACAATAAGCATACAATCTGTCGATTCTAATAATATCTTTAAAGCAAGTGGGTCAGTATTAAAATTTGATGGTTATTTAAAATTGGTAAAAGTTGATGATGAAAGTAATGATGAAAAAATGTTGCCAGATGTTAAGAAAGGAGATGTTAATATTAATGAATTTATTGATGAACAACATTTTACACAACCACCGCCTAGATATTCTGAAGCAAGTTTAGTAAAAAAACTTGAAGAGCTTGGAATTGGAAGGCCCTCAACGTATGCAAGTATAATTTCAGTTATTTCTAACAGAGGTTATGCTGATATTAATAATAAAAGATTTTTTCCAACTGATAGAGGAAAATTATTATCAGCATTTCTGGAGAAATTATTTACAAAATATGTAGACTATGACTTTACTGCTAAATTAGAAAATCAATTAGATGACATAACATCAGGAAAAGAAGATTGGATAAAAGTTTTAGAGAATTTTTGGGTTGATTTTCACTCAAATGTATCAACTGTTAAAGAAAAAAGAACTAGAGAAGTTCTTGATTTATTAAATGAAAGTCTTGGATCTCTAATTTTTGAGGTAGACAATGAAGGTAAAATTAACAGAAAATGCAACCTTTGTGATAACGGAGAATTAAGTTTAAAAAATAGTTTTCGAGGAGGAGCTTTTATAGGATGTTCAAATTATCCTGAATGCAAATTTACAAGGCCACTTTCTAAAGCTAAAGCAGCTCAACAATTAAATTTTACTGAACCTAAATTGATTGGGAAGAGTGCTAATGAAGAAGATATTTTCTTAAAAAATGGCAGATTTGGCCCATACTTACAGTATGAATCTAAAAATTTTGAAGTTGATGAAAAACTAAAGAAAAAAAGTAAAAGCAGAAAGAAAGATAATAATATTAAAAATGTTTCTATACCAAAAGGATTAGAAATAGATTCTATTGATTTGTCCAAAGCTCAATTTTTATGTTCTTTGCCAATTAATCTTGGTAAAAACCCAGATAATGATAAGGATATTACTTTAAATGTTGGAAGGTTCGGTCCATATTTAAAGTGCGAAAACAAATCTGCTAGAATTGAAAAAGTTGAGGAAATATTTTCGATAGGTTTAAATAGAGCAATTACATTAATAGCAGAAGCTAAGCCTGGAAGAATTTCATCTTCAATAATAAAAGATCTTGGAGAACATCCTGAAGATAAAAAACCAGTTAGAATTATGAAAGGTCAATATGGTCCTTATATTAAATATAAATCTTTAAATGCTACCATACCTGAAGAAAAAGACCCTGCTGAATTATCAATGGAGGAGGCATTAATATTAATTGAGAAAAGAAAGGAATACGATAAAAATAAGAAATCAAAAAAAAAGAAATAAAATGAACTTCGATCAAAAAATAAACGAGTTAAATATTAAACTTCCAAAAGCTGCAGATCCAGTAGGATCATATGTGGCTTCAAAAATTTCAGGTAAAATGTTGTTTATATCTGGTCAAATTTCTATTGATGAAAATGGTAAATTAATCAAAGGAAAAGTTGGCAAAGATTTAAATACTGAAGAAGGTTATTTTGCTGCGAAAAGATGTGCATTAAGCATAGTAGCTCAAGTAAAAAAAGCTTGTAATGACGATCTATCAATAATTAAATCTTGCGTTAAATTAACTGGCTTTGTTAACTCTACAGATGATTTTATTGAACAACCTAAAGTTATAAATGGAGCCTCTGATTTAATTGCTTCAATTTTTGATGACGCTGGAATGCATACTAGAGCAGCTGTTAGTACTAATAGTTTGCCATTAGGTGTTTCTGTAGAAGTTGACGCAATTTTTGAATTAAATTAATATTTTCACCTACCAATACTAAAATATTTGAAACCTTGACTTGTAATTTTTGATGGAGAATAAATATTCCTCATATCATAAATAATTAATTTATTATTTTTAGATAAATTTTTAAAATTGATTGATTTAAAATCGTTCCACTCTGTGTGAATTATAACCAAATCTGAATTTTCTACAGATTTTTTAATTGAACTTTCAAATGAAACATTTTTCATTTTTTTAAATTCTTTTTTGTAGCCTGTTGGATCAAAATATTTTACAAAAGCACCTTTTTTAGATAAAGCAGGAATCAATGTGAGACAAGCGGAATCCCTCATATCATCTGTATTAGCTTTAAATGTAACTCCTAAAAAACTTATTTTTTTATTTTTCACTTTGTTATTAAGAATTTGAAAGATTTTATTAAGTATAAGTTTTGATCTATTTTCATTAGATTTAATAACAGATTTAATAACAGATAAGTTAGTTTTAAATTTATCCGCAGTTGAAATTATAGCTTTAGTATCTTTTGGGAAACAAGAGCCTCCATAAGGAGGTCCGACTCTTAAAAAACGACTACCTATTCTCTTATCTAATCCCATTCCTATTGAAACATCTTCTACATTAATTCCTGTTTTTTCACATAAATTTGCTATTTCATTAATAAATGTAATCTTTGTAGCTAGAAATGCATTAGATGAATATTTTATTAATTCAGCTGCACGTCTAGAAGTATTAATATAATGAACACCTTTAGAAATTAATGGTAAATAAAGATTTTTTAAAATAAAACTCGATTTTTTTTCATTAGAGCCAAGAACTATTCTATCGGGATATGTAAAATCTCTTATTGCCTCTCCTTCTCTCAAAAATTCAGGATTAGATATTACTGAAAATCTACTTTTATTGTTTTTTTTAGATAAAATTTTTTCAATTTCATCACCTGTAGCTATTGGAACAGTTGATTTAGTTACAATGATTTTAAATTTATTAATTGAAAAGCTAATTTCTTTTACAACATTAAAAATTTGACTTAAATCTACGGCATTACCATCTTTTTTGGTAGGTGTACCAACGCATATAAAAACAATATCAGATTTTTTTACTGAATTCTTCAAATCAGTTGAAAAAATTAATCTTTTATTTTTATAATTTTTAAAAACTAATTCTTTTAATCCGGGTTCATAAAATGGTATTTCTCCATCCTTAAGTTTATTTATTATATTCTCATTTTTATCAACACAAATAACTTCATTACCTAAGTCAGAAAAACATGCGCCACTAACTAATCCAACATATCCAGTTCCTATCATGCATAATCTCATAATTTAGCAATCTCCAATGATGACTTTATGTAACCATTCATAGTTCCACAATCCAAATATTTTCCAGCAAAATTATGTGCAATAAATTTCTCTTTTTCATAAATTAAAGATTGAATTGCATCAGTAATATGTATTTCTCCACTTTTTCCAGGTTTTTGTTTTGATAGTTTTGAAAAGATTGTAGAGGGGAGTATGTATCTACCAATAACTGCCTTATTTGATGGAGCCTTTTTAACTGAAGGTTTTTCTATAACATCGCTAATTAAATAATCTCTTTTATTTAATTTTTTATTTAATTTATATATACCCCATCTTGTAACAGTATTTTTATTTACATTCATACTTGCCATTACTGATGCTCTATTACGATTATGAACTTTAATCATAGATTTAGAACAATTTTGATTTACGATCAAATCATCGGGAAGAAGCATTAAAAAAAATTTATCTTTAATATATCTTTGTGTTTTTAAGACAGCATCTCCTGTACCCAGAGGTTTATTTTGGTAAACAAATTTTATCATTTTCTTATACTTTAATATTTTTTTGTACTCATTTATAATTTTAGGATCTTTTTTTTTTTTAATTATATTTGTGTAGAATTTATCATTATAAAAGTAGTCTTTGATTATTTTCTTTTTTTTAGAGATAATAAAAACTATTTCTTTAATGTCAGCTTCTATACATTCGTCTAATATATATTCTATGCCAGGTTTTCCATTAATTGGTAGCAGTTCCTTAGGAAATACACTGGTAAGTGGTAGCAATCTTGTACCTAGGCCAGCCAATGGAATAATCGCTTGTTTAATCATTTAAATGTTTTACTTATAATTTCATTTATTACAAATGAAAATAATTAGAAATGTTTTAGATTTAAATAAGGCAATAAAAGATTTTAAAAACTTTGGATTTGTTCCTACTATGGGAGGAATTCATCAAGGCCATATATCTCTAATCAAAAAATCGAAAAATAAATGTAAAAAAACAATTGTAAGTATTTTTGTAAATCCAACTCAATTTAATGATAATAGTGATTTTAAAAAATATCCTAAAAATTTGAAACTTGATATTAGAATTTTAAAAAAACTTAATGTTAATTTTTTATTTATTCCTAATGAAATGGAAATTTATAGAAATAAAATTAAAAATTTTAAACTTCATAAGAATGATAAAATACTATGTGCAAAATATAGAAAAGGTCATTTTGAAGGTGTTTTAAATATCATGAATAGATTGCTGAATATAATTAAAGCTAAAAATATTTTTATGGGAGAAAAAGATTATCAACAACTTTTTCTTATTAAAAAATATTTATCAAAAAAATACAAAATTAAAATTATTAAATGTATTACCATAAGAGATATAAATAAAGTTGCTCTATCGACAAGGAATAATCTCTTAAGTAAAAAAAATTACTACAAAGCTTCTTTGATATCTAATTATCTTTTAAAATTTAAAAAAGAATTAAATAAAAATAGAAATATTTCATCAGTATTAATAAAACAGAATATTAAAAAACTTGAAAATCTTTATAAAATTAAAATAGATTATTTAGAATTCAGAAATGAAAAAAATCTTAAATTGTTCAATCTTAGTGGTAAATGCAGATTATTTATTGCTTACTATTTAGATAAAGTAAGATTAATTGATAATTATTAATTATAAAAAGTAAGCGCCAACACCTAAAAATGAAACAAAACCTATAACATCGGTGATTGTTGTGACAAATACACCGGATGAAATAGCTGGATCAATGTTTAATCTTTTTAATGTAACTGGAACTAAAATACCAAAAAGTCCTGCAATGATCATTGTTAAAATCATAGAAATTGAAATTATCATTGACAATATATAATCATCAAACCAAAAGTGAACTATTAAAGAACTAATAATTGCAAATATAACACCATTTAATATTCCTATATTAAATTCTTTAATTATATTTTTTGTAAAATTATTTTTTGTTAAATCTTTAGTTGCTAAAGATCTAATTGTAACAGCCAAAGTTTGCATACCCGCATTACCTCCCATTGAAGCAACGATTGGCATTAAAAAAGCAAGAACAACCATTTGTTCAATAGTGGCTCCAAATAAACTTATGCAATAAGTTGCTAGAAAAGCTGTAAATAAATTTAATAATAACCAATTAAATCTTCTTTTTGTTTTAGTAAAAACACCATCTGTAATTTCTTCATCACCTACTCCAGCTAATCTCAAAACATCCTCTTCTGCCTCTTCCTTTAATACGGTTAAAACATCGTCATAAGTAATCATACCTACAAGTTTATTGCTTTTATCTATAACTGCAGCAGAACTTAGATTATAATTTTCAAATAAATTACCAACTTCCTCTTTATCCATATCTACTGGTATTAAAAGTTGAGATTCAGACATTATTGATAACATTTTTGATTCTCTTGGTGTTCTTAAAACTTTAGAAGATGGTATTGTGCCAATAGGTTTAAACTCTTCATCAACAATAAATATTTCAAGAAATTGATCTGGAAGTTCTTTATTTTCTCTTAAATAATCAATGGTTTGGCCAACTGACCAATTACTTGGTATAGCTGTAAATTCGCGCTGCATAATTCTAGCAGCTGTATCTTCTGGATAGCTTAAACTTTCTAATAAGGCAAACTTATCTTTTGGAGGAAGTGAACTTAATATTATATTTTTGTCCTTTTCTTCTACATTTTCTAAAATTTTTATAGCGTCATCAGATTCAAGATTTTTTAAAATAGTTACTATAGAGTCGGAAGAAAGATAGTTGATAATTTCAGACTGAATTGATTCATTTAATTCAACAAAAACCTCAGGATCAATTTTAAAATTATTTAATTTTATAAGATTTTCTCTATCATTTTCATTTAAATGCTCAATAATATCAGCTGCATCAGCAGGATGCATTTCTTTAAAGGAATTGGTAATAAACTGCGCATCATTACTAGATATTTTTTCAGTAACAACATTTATAAATTCCTTATTAAATTCAAAATTTACTTTTTTATCTTTAATTTTTTTTATTAAAGTCATAAAATTTCCTTTAAATTATTTGGGACTATTAATACAAAATTTGAATAATACAATTTATAAATGAATATAGAGATCAAAAAGTCAATAAAACCAATAAAATATAATTTTGCTATGAAGAGTATGGAAAAACGATTGGAACAAATATCTAGAGGAGAAAAAAATGAACTTGTTTGGATTTTAGAACATGAGGAAATATATACAGGCGGAACAAGTTATAAGGAAAATGAAATTATAGATAAATCAATTAATTTTATAAAAACAAATAGAGGTGGAAAAATTACATTTCATGGTGAAGGACAATTAGTTTTTTATTTTGTTTTAGACTTAAAAAAAAGAGAAATTAATATTAAAAAATTAATTTATTCTATAGAAAAAACAATAATTGATACATTAAGGTATTTTAAAATAAAAAGTTTTGCAGACAGAAAAAATATTGGAATTTGGTATAAAAATAATAAAAATATAGAAAAAGTTGCTGCTATTGGAATTAAAGTGAAAAAATGGATTGCATACCATGGTTTTGCAATCAATGTTTGCAATGATTTAAGAAAATATGAAAAAATTATTCCATGTGGAATTAAAGAAAAAAAAATAACTAATTTATTCAAAATAAAAAAACAAAATTATAAAATGATCAAAGATATACTTATAAAAAATTTTATATTAAATATTCAAAACTAAGTCTTTTCGCTTTAAGCATTTTTTTAAAGTAATCAGGTAAAGAAGCTCTAAAAGTATATTTTTTTTCTTTAATCATAAATTTAATTTCATATGAATGAAGCATTAAGTTTTTATTAATTGACTTATTATTAGTTTGAGAAATATATTTATTGTCACCTAAAATTGAGTGACCACTCATAAACAAATGTTTTCTTAACTGATGTTTCCTACCTGTAATAGGATTCATTTGTATTAGAGAAGAATAAGTATTTTTATCAATTATTTTAAATCTTGTTTCAGCTTTTTCAGTTATTTTTTTTTTATTTTCGTACCTTACTAAATCGTTATTCAAAATTCCTTTAAATTTTTGAATTTCACCGTGACATATAGCTAAATATATTTTATGCACTTTTCTTAATCGAAATAATGAAGTTAATAATTGAGCTGTTTCTCTATTTTTTGCAATCATAAATACTCCTGAAGTATCTTTGTCTAATCTGTGTACTGAAAAAGGTTTTGAATTTTTAAAAATTTCACTTTTTGAAAATATATCAATAAGATTTTTTTTTGATTTAGTTCCACCTTGAACCGATATTCCGGAATTTTTATTTAGAACTATAAAATTATCATTGTCTTCAATAATTAAATTTTCATTTTCTTTAATTATTTCATTGCTTGGTTTATATTTTATTTTTTTTTGTATAATACTTTCTTCATAGTTAAAATTAAAAAAATCTATCTGATCTCCATGTTTAACTTTTTTTGAACTTTTAACTTTTTTATTATTTAATTTTATTTTTCCATTTCTCAAATTTTTTTCAATTAATGCTTGTGGTATTTTAGCTAAATGATTTCTTAATAATCTATCAATACGCATATCATTAAACGTTTTTTCAACGTTAACTGTTTTTTTCATTTAGAAGTAATAATAAAATGATTAAGCTTTAGCTACTTTAGGCTCTTCTGTTTTGGTTCCTTTTATTGTGTCTTTTTTCTTTCGATCAACTCTTTTTGCTTCAAGATCTCTATCAACAAATTCAATTACTGCCATTGGTGCATTATCTCCATATCTAAATCCAGCTTTGATAATTCTTGTATAACCACCTTTTCTATCTTGGTATCTTTTTGATAAATTTTTCTTAACTTTGTTTGTGGAATTTAAATCTTGCAACTTTGAAATTAATATTTTTGTGTTTTGTAAACTATCTTTTTTTCCAAGGGTGATTAATTTATCTGCTTGGGGTCTTAAAACTTTTGCTTTTGGTAGGGTTGTTGTAATTTGTTCATATTTTATTAAAGAATTAAGCATATTTTTTATAAGTGCTTTTCTATGTTCTGATGTTCTATTAAGTTTTTTATACCCAAATTTATGTCTCATTATATAGCTTCTTCAAGTTTTTTTGATAATTCGGCAATGTTTTCTGGTGGCCAATTAGGAATTTCCATTCCTAAATATAAAGACATTCCTGTTAATACTTCTTTTATTTCATTTAATGATTTTCTACCAAAATTTGGTGTTCTGAGCATTTCACCTTCTGATTTTTGAACTAAATCTCCTATGTAAACAATATTATCATTTTTTAAACAATTCATTGATCTTACTGAAAGTTCTAATTCATCAACTTTTCTTAACAAATTTTTGTTAAATTCAGGTTCGCTTGGTAGCTCTCTAACTGTTACTTCTTGTGGTTCATCAAAATTAACAAACATTCCTAATTGATCTTGAAATATTCGTGCAGAATAAGCTACAGCATCTTCAGCTGAAATTGATCCATTTGTTTGAACTTCCATAATTAATTTATCATAATCTAAAGCCTTTCCTTCTCTAGCTGTGCTTACAGCATAAGATACTTTTTTAACTGGACTAAATAATGAGTCTATTGGTATTAAACCTAAAGGTGGTTCTTCAGGTTTGTTCATTTCTGCTGAAATATAGCCTTTTCCTGTACCTACAGTCATTTCCATATGAAAATTGGTATTTTCATCTAAGTTGCAAATTACTAGATCTGGATTCAATATTTCTATATCAGCTACTGGTAAAATATTTGATGCTTTTATTTCACCGGGACCTTTTGCATCTAAAATTAATTTTTTATCACCATCAGAATTACTTTTTAATGCTAGTTCTTTTACATTTAATACAATATCTGTAACATCTTCTCTAACTCCTTTAATTGAAGTAAATTCATGTAAGACGCTATCAATTTGAATTGATGTAACAGCCGTTCCTCTTATAGAAGAAAGTAAAATTCTTCTCAGCGAGTTACCTAATGTTAATCCATAACCTTTTTCAAGTGGTTCGGCAATAATTTTCGCATGTGATTTATCTTCACTCAATTGAACGTCAAGTTTTGTAGGTTTTATTAATGATTTCCAATTTTTAATATTTACTTCTGTTGTTTCCATTTAAACTCTCCTTTTTTTTGGTGGTCTAGTTCCGTTATGTGGTAATGCCGTTGTATCTTTAATTGAAATAATTTTAAATCCTCTTGACTGTAAAGCTCTTAATGCTGTTTCTCTTCCTGAGCCAGGGCCTTTAACTTCTACAGATAAAATTTTCATACCACATTCTAAAGCTTTTACTGCTGCAGAATCAGCTGCTACTTGAGCTGCGTATGGTGTTGATTTTCTAGATCCTTTAAAACCTTTTTGACCTGCCGATGCCCAAGAAATAATGTTTCCGTCCGTATCAGCTATTGAAACAATTGTATTATTAAAAGTTGACTGAATATACGCAACTCCATTTGTAACGTTTTTTTTAATTTTTTTCTTTTTTGAATAAGTGCTTTTTTTGGTTTTTGGTTTGCTATCTTTGATTTGCTCTTTGTTTTCTATTTTTTCTTTATTCATTTATTATTTTTTTAGTGGAGTTAATTTTTTTCCAGCAATTGCTATTGCTTTTCCTTTTCTTGTTCTAGCATTGCATCTTGTTCTTTGTCCTCTAACAGGAAGTTTCTTTCTATGTCTTGAACCTCTATAAGAAGCTAAATCAATTAATCTCTTAATGCTTAATGAGTTTTCTCTTCTTAAATCACCTTCAACTATAAATTTTTGATCAATATATTCTCTTATTTTCAATATTTGATCATCTGTTAATTCATTAACTCTCTTAGATTTTGGTATTTGTAAGGTATTACATATTTCATTAGAAAATTTGTCACCGATACCATAAATATAAGTTAATCCCACTTGCACTAATTTATTTTGCGGAATGTTAACACCTGCGATACGAGCCATAATATTGTGATAAAATTTAGCCTTTTATATAAGAAGTTGTTTTAAAGTCAATGCATTATCCTTTAAGAATTTGCTCAATTTTCCTTGAAATTACTTCAATATTATCACTAGCGTCTATTTCACAAAAATAACTTCTTGTTGAATAAAAATCTAAAACAGGTTTTGTTTTTACCATATATTCATCATACCTATTAATGAGAACTTCTTTATTATCATCTTTTCTTTTAACTAAGTATTTTTCTCCGCATTCATGTTTTTTAATTTCATTTTTGTTATAAGTTTCATTAAATGTTTTATTACATCTTTCACATGTTATTCTTTCCAAAATTCTTTTTTCAATAATATTTCTTTGAACTTTTAAGAAAAATATATAATTTATATCTTGATTATCTAAAATAAGTAATGAGTCTAAGTTCTTTGCTTGACTAATGTTTCGAGGATATCCGTCAAAGATAATTTGATTTCTAATATTATTTTTTGTAATAATTTTTTTTAACAATTTATTTACAACATCATCTGTGACAAAATTACCTTTTGATAAAGAATTTTCAATTTCTTTGCCAATATCAGTTTTATTTATTATTTCATTTCTAAGCAGTTCACCTGTGGAAATCTGATTTAAATTAAATTTTTTTGCAATATTTATCGCTTGCGTTCCTTTTCCTGCTCCAGGTGGACCCAAAAGTATTATGTTCACTTATCTTCCAAATTTTGTTTTCTTTATCAATTGTTCGTATTGTGAACTCATTAATCTTGTTTGAACTTGAGTAACTGTATCTATTGCTACAACTACAACAATTAAAATTGATGTTCCTCCTAAATAAAAAGGAATTGGATAGTTTGCTATTAAAAATTCTGGCATTAAACATACTAAAGTTAAATATAGTGCGCCCATAGTAGTTAATCTTGTTAGTATTGTGTCTATATACATTGCTGTACTATCTCCCGGTCTTATGCCGGGAATAAATCCGCCGTATTTTCTTAAGTTCTCTGCTGTCTCATTTGGATTAAATGTAATTGATGTATAAAAAAAAGTAAAAAAAATTATTCCCGAGGCATATAAAATCATATAAAGTGGCTGACCTTGAGAAAAATATGAAGTTATATTTATAAATGTTTCATTCTGAGAAATGTTGAAATTTGAAAATGTAACTGGCAAAAGTAATAGCGCAGATGCAAAAATTGCTGGTATAACTCCTGCAGAATTAATTTTTAAAGGTAAATGAGAAGAATCTCCACCATACATTTTGTTTCCCATTTGTCTTTTAGGATAATTTATTAATATTTTTCTTAATGCTCGCTCCATAAATACAATAAATAAAATAGTTAGAATCAATATTATAAAAATACCTAAAATCATTATAGTTGATATTGCACCAGTTCTACCTAATTCAAAGGTGGTAACTAAAGCTCTGGGAATTTCAGCAACAATTCCAGAAAAAATTATTAATGAAATTCCATTTCCTATACCTCTTTGAGTAATTTGTTCTCCTAGCCACATTAAAAAAATTGTTCCTGCTACTATAGTCGTAACTGTTGAAATTTTAAAAAAAAATCCTGGATTAATAACTAAATTTGAAGAAGATTCTAAACCAACTGACAAACCATATCCCTGGACAATTGCCAATATAACTGTGCCGTATCTTGTTATTTGAGTAATTTTTTGTCTACCTATTTCGCCTTGAGCTTTTAAATTTTTGAAGTAATCAGACACACCGGTTAATAGCTGTATAATAATTGATGAAGAAATATATGGCATTATACCTAATGCAAAAATTGCCATTCTGCTCACTGCTCCTCCAGCAAATACATTAAACATACCTAATAATCCTTTTTGATTGCTTTGCATCATTAATTGCAATTGATCTGGGTCTATGCCTGGTAATGGAACAAAAGTTCCAAGTCTATATATTGATAATATAAAAATTGTAAATAAAATTCGATTTTTTAGATCATTTTTTTGAGATGATTCACTCATTGATTAAGCTTTTTTAATAATATTTTTCCGCCCATCTTTTCGATTTTTTCTACAGCGGATTTAGATGAAAAATCAGCTTCAATATCTACTTTAACATTAATATTTCCCTTTCCTAATATTTTTATTTTTCTATAAGATTTATTTAATATTTTTTTTTTATTAAATTTTTTAAATCTATTTTTTCATCAGTTTGTATTATTTTTTTTTCTATGAGTATTTGAAGTTTTTCTATATTTATTTTTGCAATTTTATCTTTTTTTATGGGGTTAAATCCTCTTTTAGGTAATCTTCTATATAATGGCATTTGTCCGCCTTCAAAACTTTTGATTGCAACACCAGATCTTGATTTTTGACCTTTAACACCTCTACCTGAAGTTTTCCCTTTACCTGATCCTATTCCTCTTCCTACTCTGATCTTATTTTTTTTAACTTTTAATGTTGTATTTAAAGTTGTCATTATCCTCTTTTCTCAATTATTTCTGAAATTTTTTTATTTCTTAAATTGGATATATTTTTAGGTGAATTTTGTTTTGACAATGCTTTCATGCATGCTCTAATAACATTATGAGGATTAGCTGTTCCTAGGGATTTGGCAACAATATCTTTTATACCCAATACTTCACAAACAGAACGTACAGGTCCACCTGCTATTATTCCTGTTCCTTTTGGGGCGGCTCTTAATTTTATTTTTCCAGCTCCATCTTTGCCATAGATGTCATGATGAATTGTTCTTCCTTCTCTTAATGGCACTTGTATCATGTTTCTTCTTGCTAATTCGTTTGCTTTTCTAATTGCATCTGGTACCTGTTTAGCTTTAGCATGGGCTATACCTATTTTTCCATTTTGATTGCCGACTACAACTAGTGCTGAAAATCCAAATCTTCTACCACCTTTAACTACTTTTGTAATTCTGTTTATATGCACTAATTTTTCTAAAAATTCTGTATTATTTTTTTCCATAATCTAAAATTCCAATCCATTTTTTCTTAAAGTTTCAGCAAATATTTTTATTCTACCGTGATATTTATAGATGCCCCTATCAAAGTAAATTTTAGTAATTTTTTTTTCTTTAGCTTTTTTTGCCAATAATTCAGCTGCAATTATTGATAATTCAGTTTTGTTTTTTTTTTGTGATTTTAATTCTTTTTTTAAAGAAGAAACTGAAGTAAGTGTAATTTTATTATCGTCATCAATAATTTGGGCACTTATATTCCTTGCTGATCTTGATATACTTAATCTATAACTGTTACCTTTTGATGATTTTTTAAGTTTGTTTCTTATTCTATATTTTTTTCTTTCAGATGTAGATAGTTTCATTATTTTTTCTTTCCTTCTTTTCTTAATATATATTGACCCTGTTCCTTTATACCTTTGCCTTTGTATGGTTCTGGAGGTCTAATGCTTTTAATTTGAGACGCTATCATTCCTACTTGCTGTTTATCGAAACCTGTTATTTTGATTAATGTTTGTTTTTCTACAGTTATTTTAATTCCTGTGGGTATATTATAATTAATATCGTGGCTGAAACCAACCTGAAGATTCAATTGATTGCCCTTTAGTGCCGCTCTAAATCCTACTCCTGATAATTCAAGAATTTTTTCATATCCTTTGCTAGTTCCAGTAATCGCATTATTAAGCAAACTTCTATACATGCCCCATAATCTCTTTATATCTTGTGTTATTTTTTTTGGTTTGATTGAAACATCTTTTTCTTCATTAATTATTAAATCAAACAAATCAGTATCTATGTTTAAAGATTTTTTTCCAACAGGTCCGTCGATATTAATTGTATTTCCACTTAAAAGAATTTTAACTTTATCTGGAATATTTATTTTTATTTTACCAATTTTTGACATTAGAATACCTTACAAATTATTTCACCACCTATATTTTGTTTTCTTGCATCAATATCTGTCATCACTCCTTTAGGTGTTGATACAATTGCAATACCAAGTCCATTATTTATTTTTGGCAAGCTCTCTGCGCTAGAAAATATTCTTCTTCCTGGTTTAGAAATTCTTTCAATAGAACTTATAACTGGATTCCCTGAATTATATTTTAAATTGATTTTTAGATTCGGTTTTTTTTCATCGGTTACTTTATAATCTATAATATAACCTTCGCTTTTTAAAACTTCTGCTAATTTTATTTTGAATTTTGACGAAGGCAATTCAACTTTTTTATTATATCTCATAAGAGAATTTTTTATTCTTGCTAACATATCTCCTATTGGATCACTTAAACTCATATTTTCCTTTCTACCAACTTGATTTTACCATTCCTGGTATTTTCCCTTCTAATCCTAATTGTCTTAAAGCAATTCTTGATATTTTTAATTTTCTATACACTCCATGAGGTCTGCCGGTAATTTGACATCTGTTCATAATTCTATTTGTAGCAGAATTACGTGGCATTTTAGAAAGTTTTTGTTGCGCCTTAAATCTTTCTTCTAAAGATAAATTTTTATCCATTATTATTTTTTTTAAGTTTTGTCTTTTTTTATAAAATTTATTAGCAAGTTTAATTCTTTTGTTATTTTTATTTATTGCACTAAGTTTTGCCATTAATTACCTTTCCTTTCTAAAAATGGAAAATTTATTTTTTTTAATAATTCATAGCTATGTTCTTTATTTTGTGTTTTTATTGAAATTGTTATATCTAGACCTCTAATTTTATCCACTTTATCAAAATTTACTTCTGGAAAAACAATATGTTCTTTTATACCAAAAGTATAATTTCCAAATTTATCAAAACTGTTTGGATTTAATCCTCTAAAATCTTTAATTCTGGGTAGTGCAATATTTATTAGTCTATCCAAAAATTCATACATTTTGTTTTTTCTAAGAGTTACTTTAAGTCCAGAATTTGTATTTTTTCTAGTTTTAAAGTTTGCAATTGACTTTTTAAACCTTGTAATTACAGGGGCTTGTCCTGTGATTTTAGCTAAATCTTCTTCGCAAGATTTAAGTATTTTAGAGTCATTACCATCTAATCCTAAACCCATATTCAATACAACTTTATATATTTTTGGACCCATATATAAGTTTTTGTATCCAAATTTTTCTTTTAATATTGGTTGTATTTCTTTTTTTATTGTTTCTTTAAGTCTTGGTTCCATTATTTTTTAATTTCTTTTTTATCCTTTTTTTGTTTGAAAATTACTAGGTTTGAAATATGAATAAAATTTTCTTTAGAAATAATTCCTCCCTTTTTTTCTTTTGTAGTCTTCACATGTTTTTTTACCATGTTAAGACCTTTTATTTTTGCTTTATTATTTTGTCTGTCTATTTCAATTACTTCACCTTCTTTATTTCTATCTTTTCCTGATATAATTTTAACTTTTAAGCCTTTTTTAATCATTTATATTACCTCAGGTGCCAATGAAATAATTTTCATTTGTCCTTTGTTTCTTAATTCTCTAGTTACCGGTCCAAATATTCTTGTTCCTATTGGTTCACCTTTATCATCTGTTAGTACCGCTGCATTGTTATCAAATCTAACTTTTGAACCATCATTTCTATGTATGCCTTTCTTAACTCTGACAACTACTGCCTTATGAACGGTTCCTTTTTTTACTTTTCCTTTAGGTATCGCCTCTTTTATAGCAACAACTATTGTGTCTCCTATGCTGGCATATCTTCTTTTAGAACCGCCAAGTACTTTAATACATTCAATTTTTTTTGCTCCTGTATTATCAGCAACATATAATTCGGTTTGTACTTGAATCACTTTATTTCTCCTATTACTTCAAATTTTTTTGATTTTGAAAATGGTTTGCATTCTCTAATTGAAACTTTGTCGCCATTTTTAAATTTATTACTTTCATCATGAACATTATATTTTTTTTTTACCTTTATTACTTTTTTCAAAACGGAATGTTGATATTTTCTCTCTATAATAACAGTAATAGTTTTATTAGGTTTATTACTTACAACTATTCCATTTAATATTTTTTTAGGCATTTTTTTTCCCCATTAATGTTTTTAATCTTGCTATATTGCGTTTCGTTTCTTTTATTTTAGATGGATTTTTAATTTGACCATTAATTTTTTGAAACCTAATATTAAATAAGTCTTTTTTCAATTTTTCATACTCTTTTACCGATTGTACCTGTGTTAATTTTTTAATTTCTTTTTTTTTCATTATTATATTCTTTTTATGAATTTACATTTAATTGGTAATTTTGCAGATGCTTTATATAAAGCTTCTTTAGCAATTTGTTCTGAGACTCCGTCTACTTCAAATAAAATTCTTCCAGGTTTTACTCTACATGCCCAAAATTCTGGGGAACCTTTCCCTTTACCCATTCTTACTTCTGTAGGTTTTTTGGAAACTGGTATATTAGGAAACATTCTTGTCCATACTCTTCCCTGTCTTTTCATATGTCTTGTCAAAGCAACTCTGGCAGCCTCTATTTGTCTTGAAATAATTCTTTCTGGTTGAATGGCTTTTAATCCATAAGCGCCGTAGTTCATATTGTTGCACCGAGGTGCGTAACCATGAATTCTTCCTTTGTGAGCTTTTCTAAATTTTGTTCTTGTCGGTTGTAACATAATTATTTTTTATTTCTTTCCTGGCTGAATTCTCTTATAAAAACCTCTCCTTTGTAAATCCATACTTTTATACCGATAATACCATATGTTGTTAACGCTTCAGCTTCGGCATAATCTATATCAGCTCTTAGTGTATGAGACGGAATACTTCCATCTCTTAACCATTCTGTTCTAGCTATTTCATTTCCACCTAATCTTCCACTTATAGAAACTTTAATTCCTTTGGCTCCTAGCCTTAAAGCGGATTGCATTGCTCTCTTCATTGCTCTTCTATAAGAAATTCTTTTAACTAATTGCTGCGCTATATTTTCAGCAACTAGATAACTGTTTGTTTCAGGTTTTTTTACTTCTTTTATATTTAAAATTATTTCATTTGATGTCAGTTTCGAAAGTTTTAATTTTATTTTTTCTATATCGCTACCTTTTTTTCCAATAACAAATCCTGGCCTAGAAGTGTAAATTGTTACAAAGCATTTTTTACTTGTTCTTTCAATCATAACTTTGGAAACGCCTGAATTGATTACATTTTTTTTAATAAATTCTCTAATTTTAAAATCTTCTATTAAATAGTTTCCAAAATCCTTTTTTTTTGCATACCATATGGAATCCCATCCTCTATTTATTCCTAATCTCAAACCTACTGGATTAACTTTTTGACCCACGTATTTCCTTTTGTTTTTTTTTTTCTGTTAGTATTATAGTTACATTAGAATAAGGTTTCTTGATTTCAGCAGCTCTACCTTTTGCTCTTGGTCTAAATCTTTTCATAACTATTTGCTTTCCACAATAAGCTTCTTTGACGATTAAATTATCAATGTCATATTGATAATTATTTTCTGCATTAGCAATAGCTGATGAAATTGTT
>Ga0163108_10001150_pt1 | contig 19438 bp, 8 predicted proteins | sample Fk1155metaG_FD_109644 | JGI IMG/M metagenome (GOLD analysis project Ga0163108, IMG submission 109644) | Marine microbial communities from the Central Pacific Ocean - Fk160115 155m metaG | ecosystem: Environmental > Aquatic > Marine > Oceanic > Photic zone | place: The Central Pacific Ocean...
CTAACGTTGCCGTTAGCAACTGAAGCGGCCATAGGCTTAGCTCTAGTCTCTTTATCACCCGTTGCTCTTTGCCCTGTAAAAGCGTAGCCTGCTAACACGTAGCGTGCGTATTGATCAATTAGGTTTTTACCCGCAGAGCCCGGTTCTTGTTCCATTTGTATAGTTATATCGGGTCCGTCTTCTTCGGCAGTTTCTTTTATAAATTTTTCAACTTTATCGCCTTTGGCCCTAATGCGCCTAACGTCCATTATGTAGAAGATGCCTTCATGCATGGCACCTAAGCAACCAACTGTCCAGTCAGGATCAGGGTAGGATGGGCTTGGCTCGCTACCTGCTAAATCCCAGAATCTTACAACCGTGGTATCTTTATCAAAATCTGGTATTTCTGCTGGTTCTAAGATTTCAAATTGGGTTCTGTCAAACATGGAGCCAATAGTAGTTGCCCACCAGTCACCAAACTCTAGCCGCTTTCTTTCTACTGGGTCTAGTTCTTGTAGAACTGCCCGATAGGATTCAGGGTCAATGCCGGGGTTATCTGTTAGTTTTGAAGGGACAAATATTCTACCCTTTTCGTTACCTTCAACCAAAAACCTTTGGCGCACCCAGTTCGGTGCTGGGTTAGTAGCTGCCCTCATTCTTAAAGGTACTTGAGATAGCGGTCCTGTTGAGGGTCTACGTAAACGAGAGAACAGGTACCTATAGTCTGCTTCACGAATTTCCGTGACCTCATCCATGCCTATAAACTGAAATTCCGAACCTTTATATCTTAAATAATCTTGGCTGTTGTTTAGGTATCCGAAAGTTATTCTAGCGCCACTAGGGAAGGTGGCTGTATATTGGTTAGCGTTCCAGTGTATGTCATCAAATGCGGTAATCCACTCCCTAAACCTATCCATGAGAGCTCCGGGTAAAGCTAAGTCAGCATATGTGCGTCGGAAGAGAATAGCAGAGTAGCTAGGCACATCTACGTATTGTAGTGCCGCCATAAGAAGCGCCGAGCTCTTACCACCGCCAGCGGCGCCTCCAAAAAGCACTTCTTGGGCTGTAGTCTTCAAGAAAACCTTTTGAGTTAAAGAGGGTTCTTCTACCCAGTATTCTGATGTTTTTGGTTGAAGCCATTCATGTATGGATTCCCAGTTTGCTTCTTGTAAAGCCATTTTTTAGTTGTCTCCTTGACAAATAACTGATAGACTATTAATATATGAAATTTCTATCAACATACTTAAATCGCTCTATCACTGCTCATTTGCTTATATGTGGGGGTATAATAACACTAGCCCTTGGTATTAGTATAGTACATTTAGGGGCAGGAATTGCAAGCGGTGGACTACTAGCTATCTGGTACGGATACATTTTAGGGGCTGAATAATGGCGTGGAACCCAACAACCAGTAAATCTTTGGAAAATCTTAATGATGTGCAGAAAAAGGCGGCCATATCTGTGGGCGCCCCAATTGCCTATAGTCCTAGCCTACAGCCTAAAACAGGCTATCATGATGGTTGGGATATAACAAAAGCTTACCAAGATGGTGTAGCTAAAATAACATGGGTTTTCAGATGCATAGACGTTATATCGTCTAACCAAGCTAAATTACCGATGATATTTAGAGCAGACAATAATCCTTTTGGCGAAGTTATTACGAACGACAGTGTATTAGAAGTGTTTAACAACACTACTAACATTGGAGAAAATGCGTTTGCTTTTAGATACAGGCTCTCAGCTCAACTTTTAATGAGCTCACGTGGCGTATTTATAGAGGTGGTTAGAGATAGGCTTGGCGACCCGATGGCACTGCACCTACTTCCCCCACAAGACACATCACCGATACCACATATTTCAAAGTTTGTGTCCGGATACGAAGTTAAGCTACCTCAAGGTGAAAAGCGAATCATAAAGCCAAATAACGTCATTTGGATACGCCGACCCCACCCACTAGATCCCTACCTTTCAATGACACCAATGGAAGCCGCTGGCGTTGCAATAGAAGTGGAAAACCTTGCGAAAATATACAATAGAAACTTTTTAGTTAACGATGGCAGACCGGGTGGACTTCTAGTAGTAAGAAGTGAAATCAGCGATGAAGACAAAGACGAGCTTCGTTCAAGGTTCCAAGGAAATATAGCAAGAGCCGGAGCTGTTGGGGTCATAGCATCTGATGATGGCGCAGACTTTGTAGACACGGCAGCAAGCCCACGGGATGCTGCTTATATCCAAATGCGTACCCTTAATAAAGAAGAAATACTTGCTGCTTTTGGTGTCCCAGAATCAATTATAGGGAACTCAGCCAATAGGACCTTTTCAAATGCAATGGAAGAAGGTAAAGTCTTTTGGATGGAAACGATGGAACCCCACCTTGATCTTATTGCAAGGTCTTTTGACCCCATAAGCGATGAATACTTTGTAGATTTTGACACTAGCGGTGTTCCCATTCTCATCTTATCTAAGCAAGAGCAAAGCTCGTTTCATTTACAAGAGTACCAGCAAGGGCTTATAAGCGTTAATGAATATAGAAGTATTACTGGTAGAAAGAAAGTGGAAGCTGATTTAGCGGATTCAATATTAGCTAATCCAAACCTAACCCCAATAGCTAACACAGAGAAGCCAATGGAAGACCCTAATGCGGCAGCTGCTGCTGGAGGCCCTGCAGGAATGCCCGGCGTTGCTGGCGCTGACCCAATGGCTGCGGCACAAGGTGACCTACCTATGGGACCCGAAGGAACACCCGCAGCAATTCCACAAGGCACTGAGCCAATACCAGCAGGCGGTATACAGTCTGGCGTACCTTTGGCTGAACAGGGAGCTGGAGCCACTCAAACTGTGGCTTCAGAGTTTAGCCCTGAAGAAGGCGCTTTTGTACCACTTGGCGAAGTTCAAGGAACTGATGATATTGAACTTCCTGCTTCTGCGGTTCCTTCCATATTAGAAGGATTAGAAGAAGAAGAGGAAGAAGAGGAGGGTGAGAAGAGCCTCCCTTTTCCCAAAAGGCCTCTTTTTTAGAGGACACTTGGGAGACTAAGGTAGAGAAATCTGTCACCTCTTTAGAATCATCTTTTAGAAAAGTAGTTGATAGTGTTATAGACACCCAAGAGCAACTAGCATTAGACGCTTTAGATGAGGATGCCACCAAAGCCTTATTAGGGTTAGGCGATCAAGCTGATTTTGCTTCTGTAGTATCAATGGCTGCCTTAACCACAGCATCTGACCCAATGGTCGCCGACATGAAAGAAGCTTATGAAAGAGGCATAGCCGATAACATTGCTGAAGGTTACGGTACAGCAGTTCAAGAAGACTTGGCAAATGCCGCCATGTCTCAACAAATCGCAACGGTAGATACCTTTAATTCAACTACGCAGAAATATATAATTGAAGCCCTTTCTCAAGTGGCCAATGTTGAGGGGGAAAATGACGATATTGACGTCATATTTAAGATGTTATTAGCTTATTATTTAATAAAAGCTATATTTACTTCATTACGAGAAAAACGCCGCAAACTCATAGTGGATACGGGAATAATAGGCTCTTACAACATGGGGCTGTACGATTCAGCACTATCTGACCCTACAATAAAGAAGACGTGGATTACAATGCACGACAACAGAGTTAGAGAGACTCATAGGCTTTTAAGAGGGGATAACGTGCCAATAAACGAGCCTTTCATAGTAAATAGTTTGCCGATAAGGTTTCCAAGGGACCCATTATCGCCCCCTTCCCTTACAATTAATTGCAGGTGTTTCTTAAAGTTCAGTAGATAGTTTATATAAAGTATAGAAAACTATTTTATATAAAGTGTGCTTGCACGTTACCCTAAACTACTATACTATATAAGTATTCGGAACTTAAAATTGAGGTGTTATGGCAACTTTAACTATAGATTCAGTGGTTACCCCTGAGCTTTCTAATGATAATGATGTAGCTTTTAAGGCTATTTCGGGTCAAATTGGCGTTGACAAGGCGCAAGGAATTGTTGAGTGTTTTGTTTCAGCAATAGGCAATAAAGACTCTGTAGGGGATATAGTTATTCCCGGAGCTTTTAATGCGTCGTTAAAAAGAAGAAAACCCAGAGTTGTTTGGGGACACGACTGGAATCAACCAATAGGTAAAGTCATAGACATATATGAAGTACCTAAAAGCGACCGAAGACTGCCAGAAAAAATGAAACAAGCTGGTGTGGGTGGGCTTTTTGCTAAAGTTCAATTTAATTTGAACACCGAAAGAGGGCGTGAAGCTTTCGCTAACGTTGCTTTTTATGGAAATGAACAAGAATGGTCAATAGGGTACAAAACATTGGTGGCTGATTATGATAATCAAGCTCAAGCAAATATCTTAAAAGAGGTAGAACTTTATGAAGTTTCTCCTGTTTTGCATGGCGCAAACCAACTTACAGGAACCATATCTGTTAAAGATGCGGAAGAAAAAGGGGGATTGCGACAGACACAGAACGCCGATCCATCCGACCCACGCTCTATTTTAAGAACAGCTCTCTCTCAGGCGCTTAATCGCCCCATTGAGATATTAAACATGGATGAAAATACAGTAGTTTTTGAATCTGCCCCCGGAATGGTATGGCAGGCTGGATTTCATCGTGAAGGAAATCGCTTTATGGTTGGTTCTCCAACTAGAGTAAAGCCAATGACAACGTACATGCCTCTTGATGGAGGAGTACCTGAATCCCTGCCCCAAGGTGCAGGAGAAGCCGAAAGGATGGACAGACGGCCAATGACAGCATTAAAAGCAGAAGGAATGCATGGTGTTCTCATGCGTGAAGGAGAAGAAGAGGTAGGAGAGCCTAGTACACCATTTGGTTTCACTGGAGAAGAAGCAGCTATGGCATGGGCGATGACTATGAATTGTGAAGGTGTTCACTCTTATGATGGCAAATTTTGGCCATGTAAAGATCGTGATACATACTTAGAAGCGCTTAAGGCGTTTGACAACAATGCAAACATAAGCTCTTACAATGACTACATCTCTGACGCAGAAATAACAGAAGACGAGAGTGTCGTAGTAAAGAAAGACGCAGAAGCTTGTGCATGCGAGACTGAAACAAAAGGACATGGAGGACACGGAAGAGGTCCTTCAAGCGCTGTTCAAAGGGACCCAATGGCATTGCTTTTAATGGCGTATAATGCAATGATCCCTCTTAAAGGCGCAGGAAAAGAACGTGAAGCTACACTAGCATTGATATCCTTGATAGAGGACTTTATGGTTAAGATGAGCGAAGAAGAAGTTGAAGTAGTTGTTGCTACTGAGAAGGCTACTTCAGGTTTTGTTGTAAATGTTAAGTGTGATGAAGCTGAAGCGTTTGAAGTTTTGGACAAAGTTAAGTCTTTGCCAGTTCTTTCAGTTAGGACAGAAGAAGGATTAGATCTTCTGTTTGGTAAAGATCATGAACATAATGATCTTTTGGAAAAGGTTGCTGTTTCTATAGCAAGTCTGTCATTTGAACCAGTGGTTTCTGGCGGATTTAAAGAAGAGCATCTTGACACAGAAGCTAATATTAACTAGACTAAGTTAAGGAACTTTTAGGAGAAAATACAATGGAAAACAATGAACTAGAAGAGCAATTAGCAGAGCTAGACAAGCTTCATGCTCAACTGGAAAACACAGCAGAGAAAACAGCTGAAGACGAAGTGGCTGAAGAAGTGACTGAAGAAGAAGTAGCTGAAGAAGCTACTGATGAAGCTGCTGAAGTAGCTGAAGAAGCTGCAGACGACGCTGAAGAAAAAGCTGATAATGAAGTTGAGGTCAAAGAAGACGAAGTTGGCGAAGGCGAAAGAATGCTTCGCGAACCAATGGAAGGCCTTTTTAACACTGCTGAAGATGCCGCAGAGCGTGCCGCTGAGCTGGGATGTGAAGGATCACATGAACACGAAGGCGGAAAATTTATGCCTTGTGCTACAATGGAAGAATACGAAGCGTTAGCAAGTTCTGAAAAATCAGATGAAGACGCAAAAGAAAAAGAAGAAGATGATTCTGAAATTACAGAAAAAGCCTCACAGATTTTAGAAAGGCTCACACGAGAAGCTGATGAAGATGAAGATGAAAATCCAGATGTTCCTTCAGTATTCCTTTCTAAAGCAGACTTTGATGAAAAGTGTCATGCAGGCGAGTATATAAGCCTTAAAGAATGGCAAGACTTGGATGAAGACGCCAAAGGCGCATTTGAAATGGTTCAAGTTTATGAAGAAGAGACCGAAAAAGGTTACGGCATGCGTTGGAGACGACGCAACCCAATGAAGCGAAATATTGAATATAAAGAAAAATTCTTTAGTTCCGCTGAAGAAGCTGCTGAAGCTGCCTTAGAACTAGGTTGTGAAGGCTACCACGAAGATGGTGGTAAGTTCTTCCCGTGTCAAACACGTGATTCCTACCTAGAAAGAACAGGACAGGGAGAAGCACAGAGACTTGAACGTGCCCCTATGGAAGGCATGGAGAAAAGCGAAGACTTCCTATGCGGTTTCCAAAGAAAATCCGTAATGCATCCTTGCGATTTTTGCAAAGGTGGATGCGCACCTGAAGGCAACTTGCCCGGCTTGGCCGACATTGAAGCTAAAGTTAAGTCAGCGTATGAAGGATCTGAAATTGTAGGATCTGGATATTCAGGCGCTGATGATATATTTGTTCTTGATGTAAAACGTGCAGATGGTTCAGCAATTGAAATCTTTATGTCAGGTGAAGGCGAAGAACTTGGATGGCTCAAGATAGATGAAGAGCTTTTGCAAGAAAAAGAACTTGCTTCTTGGGATATAATCTCACATGCAGACGCAGAGGCTGTAGCTGTTAAAACAGTTGGTGGAGATGCAAATAGTGTATCTCCAGACATATTCAACAATGAAGATGTATATGTAGTTCAAGTTGAAACAGCTGACCAAAAAAGTTTTGATGTTTTTGTGAACATGGAAGGTAAAGTTTTAGGATATGACGAGTATCAAGTAGAGCTTCCTCTTTCAGACGAAGAAGAGATCAAAGCGCTTGAGGCTGAATTAGATATGAAAAGAATGTATAGTAGAGAACAGCGAGAAGAAATGGCTGAAAATGGAGATGCGTTACCTGACGGATCGTTCCCAATAGCCGATGAAGCTGATCTTAGAAACGCTATTCAAGCTTATGGCCGTGCTGCTGATAAAGAAGCAACAAAAGAGCACATTATGAAACGAGCTGAAGAATTAGGCCTAGAAGACATGATTCCTGATGAATGGATGGTTGGATCTGGAGAAGATAATGCTGCGCCAGAAGAAGTTGGCGAAGCTGAAGACATGGACCGAGATCCAATGGAGGAATTAAAAACCTTAGATGACTTAGGCATTGATATTGATGAAGCTTTGAAAGAGTTTGAAAGTCTAAAAGAAGAATTTGACGGGCTTTCCTGATAACCTTTAGGAGGGTTAAATGACGCCTAAAACGGCATGGGAAAGAATACGCTTGGCGAACCAAGCTCTGTATCATATCGGTTCAAAGACTATTTTAGGAAAAAATCCTTACAGCCTTTTGGTTGATGATAGTGGTGGTGAACATAAAGTATATGAATTCATTCCTTTAAGTAACGACACTAGCGGGGTGTAGAGTGACTATTGACTCTGACCCAAATATAAAAGCTCCACAGGAGGCTATTTTAGACCTTCCTCAAGAACGCATAACTGGAGACATTCTTCGTGGGCGTGGACCACGTAGGGGCAATTTAGAACGCCTCATTAAATATTGGCGCCCAATCATGCGCAAGCCGGGTGGATTTAGAAGATGTTTAGTTATTTTAGCGGACCATCCAGAGTTATATCCACTACAGAGAATCTGTGCATGGCTACACCATGAGACAACAGGCTTATGGCCAAATGAAGGAAACCACCATGAAGGTGGAAAGTTGGGCCCTATAGTGCGTGTAGCAAAGCGGAGTGTGAGGAAACCAAAAAGAAAAAAAAGAGGCAAAAAGTCTTTAGATGGAAGTGATTTGGTTAATTACGAATACGGTTTTAAAGATATGGTTTCTCAGTCTCGTGCGTATGATGGACTGCTTGTTCAACCAATCGCAGGAAGGCAAAATGTTTTAGAAGCTAAAGCTGCTATGTTTGCGGCGAAATTAGCTGAGATATCTGACAGAAAAGAAGATATACGGATTAAAAGGGTTGGTATAGTTGGAAGCAATAGTGCGGCTGGTCAAGCCGTGCAAGCTGTTGGTAGCATCTTACTTCCCGGCGATATTTCAGACTTTAGAAGCCCTATACGATCACAAATTTATGAAACCTTAACACCGGGTGGGGGCGGCAGACGGCCCAGCCTTAGGCGAGCAACAAGAGGTGGAGGAGCCCGAAATAAGTATAGGTGTCCTCCGGGTTTTCAAAAAGGTGGAACGTTTACAAATAAACTTTATAGTACTTGTGGCGCTCAAATTTTAGGAATCCCTAACTTTGGGCCGGGTGCTTTTACGTCAGGAATTGAAAGGGCGTTAGCTAGACTAGCTAGAGACGCAAATCTTGTTAGAAGTATTGGCGACTTAAAAAACAACTCTAACCCTTACGATATTATTCGTGCTGCGCAGATTCCGTTTGCGCCCAAGAAAGGCAATCCAACTAGAAGGCAGACATCTGTGGATCTAGTTTTAGCAAGAATAGCGAATGGCGAAAATGTGCCAACTAGATTTGTGAGAAGAGACGGCGTTATCTTAGAACCTAAAGTTTCGTTTGATGAATTAGGGAAGCTTGATGAGTTTGACGACATGGTTGATGGCTCATTGATTACAAAGTATAACGATGGAATACTTGGCGAAGGGGCCCTAGGGACATTCGGAACAGGTATACGAGATAACTATATTGTTTTAGAAGATCAAGGCGTAGTTAAAGTAAGTCGTGTTGGTGGTGAATTGGATGAAGGGGTTAGGTCTAATACATTTAGAGCTTTTAACGCATCCGTTGCAAAGAATAGTGGTAGAAGCCCTGACAGAACTGCCCCACTTATGGACTTTATTGAGGCGTCTGATGGAAAATTTAGTGTTGAGTTTGGTGAAATAAAAAACAACGCATTTATTCCTGATAACACATCTCAGAACGAGCTAGTTCAGGTCCGTTCAGGTAATATAGTTAAGTTCGTACCTAAATGGGTATATGATACATTTTTATCTAGGTCAGCCCCTAGAAGATTAGATTCTGACCCTATTTATGAGATGCTGGACTCGGAGGAGAAATCTCTTTCCCCTTTTTTTAATGCTAGGGGGACGAACAAAGAAGACGTCTCTCTAGCACATGAGTACTTTACTGCGGTAAATAAAAAAGTTGCTAAGTTCTCTTCACTGGTAGATCAGGCAGAGCTTGAGATAAAGGCCCCTCGGCTCGGTAGAAGAACAGGCAGGGCGGCAGGTAGAGGTTTAAGAGGTACAGCTTCTGCTATTTTTGATAATGCTTTAGGCCGTTGGCGCTGCCCTCCGGGAACCCGTAGAGGTGGTACGTTTTCTGATAGGTTAGGTAGTAATTGTGGCTACTCGCTCCCCGCGAATATAGTAAATAATTTAGGAAAAGCTACCAATGCTATCAGAGGCATAAAGAAAACTTCCAGAAAAGGAAACAAGCTACGAAAAAAATCAAATGCTACTTCTAATAAATTAGAGAAGCTGAACGAAAACTTAGAAGAGGTTCTTAACATAACTGAGTCTAGATCGGGCACAAGACTCGGTAGGACAATTGGGCAAAGAAGAGCGATAGGGTCTTTAGACGCTCCCCAAGAACGACTATTTAGTGGCAATGATGTACGAAATACTTTGCTTAGTTTACAGAAAGACATTGATGATGTTTTAGAAAACGGCGACAAAGGAGAGGTTACTAAGGTTTGGGACCAGTTATCTAAGTTTGCAAATCTAGAAGCTGGTAGGCTTACAGATAATACAAGCGCTGATGAAAGAGTTGCTAGTTATGGCCGACAGATTCAGGAAATGTTGGATGGTTGGGCTCAGAAAATTATAGATAGGCCAAACCTTGATGCTAGACGAACAAGAAGAGATACAGTGCGAAACCCTGAAGGGCGTTCAGAACGATTAAGAGCTAGGGCAGAAGAGAATACTGAAAAAATTAATAGATTGGCCAGAAACTTGATTCGCAATAGGCGAATGAGGAGAACAGGGAATGCTATACCAGATTTAGATTCAGGGGCATTCTACAACGAAGATGGAACCGTTAATGAAAGTTTCTTAAGGGCTAGGCGAAGCGATGCAACCGAAATAGGGAAGAGAGCAAAAGATAATTTAGCTAAGCTTTTAAATCTACCTAGAGGAAGAAGGGACGACGATTCTATAGATGCGGCAGCTGTGGAGTTCCTCCAAAGAGAAGCAGGTACAGAACAACAGCGTGCCCGTGTCATATCTGAGCTGAATACATTTAGAGAGATGCGTGATTTAGTAGCTGATGATGATACAAGATTTGCAAAACAGTTTGAAGATTCTTTGCGCAGAATAAATCCTTTTGATAGAAATGAGCTTTTATCTAGGGCGGGCATTGATTGGCGTACAGATGCGGACCGTGAAATACAGGTAAGCGATACAGAGTTACAAAGATTGCAGGATAGGCCACTATCTCTTGAAACTAGATTTGGCCACACTGGGATAACGAAGAGAATAAGGCAGAGTACTCAGAACAGAAGAAGAGCTTTAAGAGCAAAGATTGATGCAGCGACTTACAAAAACTATGTGGATGGTGAGACAGTCAATGTTCCGCTTAGGGATACGCTTTTAAATAATCCTAATCTTCCACCATCTGTTGCGAATATAGCTGGCATTCCGTGGGCGGATCATGCTAGATTGCTTTCGTTAAGGAACAAAAGTAGACTTGATCTATATAGGGAAGTATCTCAATTAAGTACCCAAGAGCGTGCTGATTTGTACAAGAATACGGGCATTGCTGTAATGCCTCAAGATTTGTGGGATAATACAGATATATCTTCCCCTGCAGAAATTTTTGATCTTCTGGTCCCAAGCTCTTTAGGTCCAGAGAACAAGAATTCTTCCGCAGAGTATTTTATTAGTAATGCTATGGGCGCTGTAGTTATATCAGACTCCGATGGTAACCCAGTAGATATGTCTGGAATTCGTGTTGGCGATCCTATTGAAATAGTGGATAACGATGGTAATGTTATTCCTGCTATAAAAGAAATAGCGTTTCAACCAGTAGAGGGCGAAATTTACACTTTCGGTAAACAGATAAGGGTAGATAGTGGGCTTGTTTTTAGAATCCGCAGAACAGATACTGGTGAGATTGTTTATTCAAAGAAAAATACTAGTGATTGGGAAAAAGGAAATATATCGTTTAAGATTGATTTTCAAAACGGAATTGCCAGCTTTGAAACAGCGGGAACGAATTGGCAAACGGATGTTGACCAAACACCTTGGGTAGAGGGCTTTACAGCCGATACCAACAGTGGAATTGATTTTGCTGGCGGAGGGTATTTTAATGCTTTAGTTGAAAGAGCTACTCCGTTTTTGGTAGGAAACCGCATAGATAATATTTCTATTAACTCTACTGCTTATACAGGTATGGCTACTTGGGTGAGATATGGATTTACTTCAGAGCCAAATTCTGCTTCAGTAAGCAGGATGGCAGAAGGAGTTGACAACGTAATAAACGACGCTGAAGAAGCTTTAAAAAATGCTAGTGAAGGTAAGCCCATTACTTCAAGTGGAATGGCAGCTTTAGCTATTATTGGTACACCAGAAAAGCTTGCAGAAGTAAAAGTATTAAGAGATTCTATGGACCCAGATGAGCCAGATTTATCTCCCGATTCTTATGCACTTTATTCAGTGATAGCTGGAGTGGATAGTAATGGGAACTTAAATAGAAGCAGCGCTTTATATAGGGCTATGACAGGCGGGGATACAAACAGAAGAGAGACAGACGTTGAAAACATAGCATCCGAAGTTGAAAATGCATCTGCAGCTTTTGGGGTAGTTCCACCAAGTAATTTTGCGGCTGATCCAATAAGTAATTTGGAAAGCTGGGGCAGGGAAAGAGAGCTTGGCGGATTAGCGGGCAGTGACTTAAGGTTAGATTTAAGCGATCTTACTAGATCTATAGCAAGATCAGACGTAGCTGAACAAATGGATGATGAGTTTGTTAGCATAAGACAAAGATTAAATCCTGATAGGCCTAAAGATGCGTATGGTGTTAATATTGATAGTTTAGACAAGCGGCATGCTGCTTTAATGACAGAAGAGGAGAGAAGCAGAAGCGCCGCTGAGATAGAAAGATCTCTTAATAAACTTGTGCGAAATGGAATCTTAAACGAGGAAGATGATGAAGTTTCTAACTTAATTAATTTAACTGCAGAATTGCGTAATTCTTCTGATTTCCCTGAAGAGACACGTGGCACCGACAACCCTCTTGATAACATTGCTGTAGACTTGGGCGGCTCTGCTACAATTCAAGCATTGATTGATGATATTGATTTCTTAATAGAAGAAAGCGACACGCCCGCTGATCTTGAAAACTTAAGATTTGTTTTGCAAGGCGCTCTTGATGCTCCAACTGGACGAGCCACATCCAAAGGCGTGGATAACCCAGAGAAGGACACTAAGCCTAACTTCTTTAGTAGATTCTCTAAAAACTTTAAAGGAAGAAAGTTTAAGAATAACTTATACACTGACGATGAATCAGACAAAAATGCTCAGATAGCTGGGCAGCTTACAATATTTGATGAGCTAGATAGCCAAGTAGATGCGCGTAACGAAGTAGCTAGACGAGGCGTTGACTCCATAATGGAAGAAGTTGTTGATGTAGCTGCAAAAAATAACATGTCCCCAGAAGAAGTTGTAGAAAGAGCAGCAGCACACGCTTTAAGAGATGCTGATGTTGAGTCCGCTCTTCCTAGTGGCGCTACCCCTAGGTCTGGAGCCCCCAGTGAATCAGTAGCAGAGATAACTTTTAATCAGGGTAGAATCCAAGATATGAGATTGATGAACCAAACCCTAAAAGCGCTTCTCTCAGGGCAAGTAAACAGGGGCGATGGTGAAGCCTTTGACATATTTAATGAACCCACGATTTTAGAAGACGGCACATTAGTTGCTCGTACTAATCCTGATGGCAGCTTAATATCAAAAGATCAAGCTCGCGATATGCTTAAAGCTGTAGTAAGCTTTGATGAAAGAGTTGAAGCTGCTTATAATTTCTTTGATGACAGGTCAACTCCTGCTCCTCTTGTTTTGGCTGAAACTGAAGAAGAATTAGATCAACTTATAAATGCTTTTAACCTAACCTCTAATGTGCCGGGCGACGACTACTTAATGCAAAGACTCGGCAACATGGTTGGTATTTTTGAAGAAGCTAAGGCACGAAGGGGTAGGCCTGAAGGGCGAAACATGCTAACCACTGGAGCCTTAGGTGGCCGTAGAGAAATCACAGCTGGAGATGTTCCTAGCAGAAGAGATGTTAGCAAGTGGGTTGAATCAAGTGGTTTTCAGATAAGCCCTGAATTAGATGAACGAATTTATAAGATGCGGACTGAAGATGGGCTAAGCGTAGATGAAGTAGCTGAAAGACTAAACATGGATAGGTTTGAAGTGCGTGTTCGTGAAGCCGAGCATAGGAACACATTACCCGAAGCTAGGCAGGCCGCTGATAGGGTGACACAAAGCGATGCAGTTAATATAAGGCGTGTAGATGCTTATGATGCTGATAGGGACGAAACCGAAAGCGTTTTGGGTGAGTTGGATGATAATGGCTTCCCCCCTGCAGGTGACATTCCTCAAGCAGGGCTTCCTGAGGAATTTAATCTTACAGATCTCATTAATCAAACAACACCTAGTATCCCAGATGCTAGCGAAACCGATGTGGGGGAAATAAGGCCAAGAAGAATAGAGAGCTTAGATGATCTGTTAACAAGTATAGAAAACAGAACTAATGCTTTGGAAGCAGCAATAAATCGCCTTGCTGGCAGAGATGGAGTCTCCGGTGGAGTGAGAAGAGGAAGGTTTGATCCTAGGAATCGTAATCGTCGGTCCCTGCCTAGAGGTAGAGATGCTTATGACAACACACCTATTGATGAATTATTAGAGATGTTACAGTTTGATTATAGTTCTCCAAATGCCCCTACCAGTGGAGGAGATTATAGTGACAGAGATCTTGCACTGTCAGCTCTCCGTAGAAGAGCACGTAACATGACTGATGAAGAGCTACTTGAGCTTGACACAAAATTACGTAATTTAAGGGCAGGCTCCGCTTTAGGAAGATATAACAACACGTTAGAGAGGGCTGCTAGGATAGTAGACGAGCAAAAGAGACGTCGTAATTTAGACAGCGAGCTAACACGTAGGGTGCGAGAGTTATTTCCCGAAACAGTAAATGTTGAGCCAGACCTAAGACGTCTTGGTACGCCGCCTACAGGCGATGTTCCAAGAGGGATACTAACCCCAGACTCTCCAATAGATTTACTAGAAGATGATCTTCCTTTCCAGAGAAGAGTTTGGGCATTGAGAACAGAAGGAGGCTTGACTGTAGAAGAGGCTGCTGAGACGCTTGGTGTTGATAGGGGAGACGTGAGACGAGCAGAAGTTAATTATGGTCGTTCTTTAAGTAGAGCAAATTTTGATGCTGATAATGTTAGGGCTAGGCAAAGAGCTAGAGGTTCTGATCGAGAGCTTTTAGAAGGCCGCAGAGCCAGCCCAACAGAAGAGACTCTATGGGATTTACGTACACGGCAAGGCTACACATTAGATGAAGCAGCTGAAGAGCTTGGCCTTAATAGGGTTGAGGCTCGGAACATGGAAGTATCTCATGCTAGGAAATTGCCTCCAGAGCAACGTGAAAGCGATTATGAACGTGGACGTGTTGCCGCTGAGATTAGGTCAGGACTTGATGTTGACGAAATACCGCCACCTGTGGGGGATGTCCCTCGTAGTGGTGAGGTAAGCGACGAAGGAGATGTGTCTCCCACGCTAAGTGATGGAGAGATATTTGACAATATGATAGCAGAGCCTATTTACAGATTTGGTGGTGATCCAGATCAGCGACGTCAAGAATTTGATGCATTTTTCAGTGAGTTGGATGCTGTTTCACCAGTGAGACGAGAAAACAATTTAAGAGGGGCCGATCCTGATAGCGACATATTTAGACCTTGGTTCCGTGAGCAGCTTATTGAAACCGATGAGAGTACGTCTATTGAAGATTTACGGGAAAGGTTTAATCAACCTAACCTTACTGAGGAGTATGTAAGGGCTTTGAGGCGGACTGAAAGCGCTAGGGCAAGGATTGAGCTGGATAGAGAAACAGCTGTAGATGCTGAGGGCTCGGATAATATGACTGAGACTTTGGAAGAGGTTGTTGAGGGCGCTACTCCTAGGGCTTCTAGGTTCCAGAGACTTAAAGATCGCATAGTGGGTAAGTTCTCCACGAGAACGAGTAGGAGTGGTGAGAAAGACCCAGAGACAGGAAAAGGCCAACGACGGTGGACTCAAGTAGTTAGTGCTAGAGGGAAACTTCCGTCTGCCATAATGGACATCGGCAAGAAAGAGGATGACGGATCGTATTCGCAGCGTGGAATTAGGTGGCGTTTCTTTGATTCTGATAAACAACTTTATGCGACGGGCGATTCTGCTAGGTCTCTGGCGACTGGGCAGTTCGCAGATCATAGCAGAGTTGATTTGGTTTCAGATGCCAGCATTGAAGAAATTGTAGACATTATGGGATTCGCTCCTGAAGTTGGCCCAGATGGAAGCTTTAGGGCTAATCGGCCTAATGCAGGCTCATTGGTACTTAAAAGAGATACTCAAGGAAACGAGTATTTACAGTATACCCCAGAGAACTATCTTACAGGGGGTAGAGGCACGGTAATAAACATGTCTCCGATGAGGAAAGAGCTTGATGACGGAACACTTACAACTACGGGCGCTACTATTGAAAATGATATGGCACGGAGAGACCTTACTGTGAATGCGTTGGCTGCTAATCTACTACCTGAAGGAGTAGAAAACGCACGTGGTGCTGGACAAGGCGGAGGTAAAGAAGCTATTCCGCAGTTTATAGATGTTACTGGCGCTTTGGAAGATTTAGGACTAGAACTTAATAGCAAGGGAGAGATCAGACTAAGGCGAGTTGATGCAGAAACGGGCGAAGGAGCAGTGGTATTCGGTGCAGAAGGGCCATTAGTACGCCCATATGTGCCGGGTGAAATATCAACCCAAACCTCTGTTATGACGGAGCCTGAAATGGCTGAATCAGTTATAAGGTCTGTTGGCGATCCAAAAGAACGCCTTACTCAAGATCCTTTAAGAGCCCTAAGAGCGATAAGAAGACTAGTCACTGGCAATAATGACGGCAGGGCTTCAATGGACCCAGATCTTGGCGAAGCTATACGTGAAGTAGATATGAGTGAAGTTGATCCTCTTAGGATAGCCAGCGAACTACAAAGAGCTATGGCAACGGTACCAAGCACCAGAAGATTCTTTGACACGCTTGAAGAGTATGGGTTGATGGAAAAGATATTACCGGGAATTACTCCAGACTTTGACAGTATAAGGAAAGTTAGAAGCATAGATAGGAATGAGCCCGTCTTATTAGCTGCTATATTTAACGGCAACTCTCCTGATGCAGTAGATGCTGCTTTGGATAGGCTAGGGTACGCCGAACCTATGAAAGATGCTGTCAGAACGTTGCATGAGCTTAAAGGTGCTAGGTTAGACGAAGAGAACATACTTGGCACTATTGATAAAGTTAAAAAACTAACGTCTGGCGACGGGTCGTTAATATCTACTACGGACATGTTTGGCTTTGGACCTATGTCTGGGTGGGATGCTCCAACTGCTGCAGCTTTAATTGAAATAGCTACCAATCCAAACCATGCAGACGTAGATGAGCGTGGAGCTTTAGAGGTTTTAGAGTCTTTGAAGGGAAGCTTTGAGACCATGGACTATGTTAAGAATCCAGCTAATTTAGGGAATGCTGTGGAAAGAGCTATTAGACAGGGTGGCGGAACAATAAACCTTGTTGATAGAACTGATGTTACTAGTGGATGGGCAGTTGCTAGAAATGGCAAGGGTATAGTAGTTCCTACGGAACAGCTTGTTAATCCCGTGACTGGTGAGTCAAGGCCTGAAGCTATTAAGCGTATTTTCGCTATGGTTAGCCAAAATATAGGTGAGGACGTAGAGGGCGCTGAGCTTGTGTTTGGCATGTGGAGAGAGAAAAGAAAAGACAGGGTGAGGAAACCTGATGGTTCATTAAAGCCGTTAACAGGCGATGAAGACAAGGATTACGTTGAAAATGATGTAATGCATTTTGACATAGTTGATGTATACCCTAAAGAGGGAATGAGCCTTGAGCAGGCTAGAGAAAAAGGCGTGGAGCAAAGCCAAAAGAAAATTGCGGATTTGGATAATATAGATTCAGGTAACTGGGGTGACGCTTTCCCAGAAATTGACCCATCGAATGAACCGGATTTATTGGATGAGGCAACTGAGGCTAACGAGACTGCACGTCGTGAGTTTGAAAACTATGTTGCAGAGTCACAAAGGGCTTTAGAAAAAACTAATCCAATAAGCGTACCAGATATGATCGGTGTAGCCACAGATGAACAAATCAAATCAGAATTAGCTGACTTACTAGACCCTGAAACAAATATTGTTTTGCCGGGCAAAAAGAAAGATCAGCAAGGATCAGATGCTTATAAGATTGATCTAGACAATTACTTAGAAATCTTGGAAAAAAACTTTCAGAAACAACAAGATAATAACGTTGCGAATAGAGCCGATATAATTGAGCACATTAAAGGATTGCGATCCGATCTAGGTGTCGGCGCTGATGTAACCCCTGATGTGGTTGAAGAAGAAGTTCTAACACCTCCAGTAGCTAAAACAGTTCGTAGGACTGTAGATGCAGATGCTTTAGAAGGTGATGCTTTGAGAGCTGAGTTGCAGTCAATAGTTGATGAACTTAAAGCCGACTATGAAGAGAGTGACGATTACCGAATTAGCGTTAACTTTGATGACTTACGAGCAGCTGGAGAGAAGGTAGAAGAAGGCTTTGGTAAAGATCTTGTAATTGATCTTATAAATGATCTTGGAGACGATGATAGCAGTTTCAGAGAGAATAGAGACGAGATAAAAGAAGCGATGCAGGAGGCTACACAGCAGATAACTATTAATGTTATTCCATTAACTGAACAAATTGATGATGCAGAAGACGCAGCAGACGACGAATAATTTGACAAAACATGGCATGATGGGTAGTATAATAGGTAAAGAACGGTAGGAGAAAACAATGGCAGAAGAAGAAAAAGAAGAAGAAACAATTTATGAGCGAATTGATTTGGGTTATGTCAAATTACCATCTAGAGAAAACTGGGAAGACAATATGACAGAAGATGAACGGTTAGCTTTTGTTGAAGGAATAATTAAAGCGGCAGCAGGAAAGAAAGGCTAAGTCGTGAAGTACTATAATTTAACTGGTAAAAATACTTTAGTTGTAAGAGTTGAAAATGATGAAACTGCAGAATTTGCTGCAAAAACTCCCGTTAAGCAACTAGTTAAAAAATATGAAGATGCTTATGGTGGTTCTTATTCTTTTGAAAATTTAAAATCTGCTTTCCCAGAGATAAAAGAAATAAAAAGAGTTCCTTATGCTAAAAGCGTTGATAAGATAACGTTATATAACGCTGAGCAAGATATAGCTAGTCAAGCTCTTGAGGGTATGTCATTAAATGATTTAAACAATTATATTGTTATGTTCCCTGCAAAAAACCCCAAAATACTGAATTATGAAGATTTAAATAAAATTAGATACATGATGTTTGTTGCGTCAAAGGAAATTGACCAAACGTTAGAAGAGCCTTCTCCAGAAACTTTATTAAGCATAACAAAAGGATTGTACAGCTTATTAAAAGACGCTAAAGAAAACAATAACAAAAAGTACCTAAATGCAATATTAAGAGCAGGTAAAGACCTTAGACCACAAGACTATGGGTACACTGCTGAAGATGCGCCAGCGGAAGGAGATCAGCGTGGCCAAGAACCCACTACAGGACCAGACAGTTCCGACGAAAGAGATGGCTGAAAAACTTTCAGAGATGCTGGGTTGTTCCGGATCTCACAAAATTGGTGATGCTTGGGGACCCTGCGAATCCGATAAAGACTTAAACAAGCTTCTTGAACTTGGTAACCCTGAGTTTAGAGAATGGAAAAAGCAACAAGGTAAGAAAACAAGCAAGCTACCTAAGGGTGCTTTTGCTTCAGAAACTTCAGCTTCTAAAGAAGCCGTTAGGATGGGGTGCTCTGGAGCACATATGGCCAAGCAAGGCGTGTGGTTTCCTTGTGCTAACTCAGAGGAATACAACGCAGCTCGTGCCCACGCTAATGTAGGGGGATCTAATATCCTTAGGGCTTCAAGGCCTAAACGTAGAGTTATAACTGACAGGGGCCATTGGGAAAAGCTTAGGGGTAGGGGTATTTCAGGTATAGAAACAATACCCGGCGGAGGAC
>Ga0163108_10001153_pt1 | contig 19418 bp, 22 predicted proteins | sample Fk1155metaG_FD_109644 | JGI IMG/M metagenome (GOLD analysis project Ga0163108, IMG submission 109644) | Marine microbial communities from the Central Pacific Ocean - Fk160115 155m metaG | ecosystem: Environmental > Aquatic > Marine > Oceanic > Photic zone | place: The Central Pacific Ocean...
CCAAATATAATAAAAATTTTTCCTCAACATCTTTTTTAATTAGATCTTTGCTAACTTCTTTTACAAAAAATTTATTTTTGCTAAAATAAAATGAAAATTTTGATAAAAATTTACTTAAATTAGAGATTTGTATATCAATAATATTTTTTGCAATCATGTCTGTATTCAGATTGTATAATTTTTTTTCATCATTTAAGATTATTAACTTATCTTTAATTAATTTTTCTTTTTTTCTTCTCACAGTTTCTCTTGGAAGGTTAAGAATTGTAGAAATTTCTTTAATTTTTAACTCTGATGCAGGTAATTGAAAATTATCCTTATTATAAAAATATCTTAGTGAAATTTTTTCTTTCGAATTTGAATTTTTAATTATTTTTTTGTATAGTTTTGATGTCAAAACCATTGCTACTAAAGAAGCGTCTAAATCATGATAAATAATATTTAAAGAAGCCAAGTATTCAGTTTGCATTTCAAAGAAGTCAGGCATTAAATGTGAGTAATTTTGTTCAATTACCTTAGATAACTGTGAGGGTTCGAATTTCATTGCAATTTATATTAGAAATATTATTGTCCATTTTGGGAAAATAATCAAATGGAATTGGTAAAAATAGCTGGACCCTTAATATTAGCATTCATAATGTTCTCGTTAGGAATTGGTCTTACCTTTGCGAATTTTAAAAGAATTTTAGTCCAACCAAAAGATTTTTTTGTAGGCGCTATTTCCCAAATCATTTTTTTTCCATTAGTAGCATTAATATTAGCCTTTCTATTTCCAATTCCAGTTGAATTAAAAGTTGGCTTGTTATTGCTTGCAATTGCACCGGGCGGCGTTACTACAAATATAATTACAAAATTTGCTGATGGAGATGTTGCTCTATCGATTTCTCTTACAGCTATAATAAGCTTGTTATGTTTTGTAACAATTCCACTAACATTTTCATTTTTATATCCAGTTATCACAGGCCAAACTTTACCTTTTGATTATTCTATAGGAAGTGTCATTATTCAAATATTCTTAATAACAACAGTTCCGGTTATTCTTGGAATGATTTTCAAATTATTGTTTCCAAATTTTTTTTTAAAAACTGAGAAATTTTTTGTAAATTTTTCTTTTATTCTTTTTATAATTTTCTTGTTTATTGCAATTTATCAAGAACTAGATAACATAGTAGGATATTTTGTTGCAAGTGGACTGGTAACATTAGTTTTAAATATTGTTGTTGTTTTTGTAGCTTTCTTTTTATGTATAATTTTCAGAATTGCAAAATCACAGTTAAAAACAATATTAATTGAAACAGGTCTTCAAAACGGAACTTTAGCTATAGTAGTTACAGGTTTAATTTTTAATAACTCTATTTATTTAGTTCCAATAGCTACGTATGCATTAATAATGTATGCAATTATATTTTTATATATAATAGGATTAAAAGTTTTTAATAATAATTAAAACCACCCCTGTGGAATAATTATATAGTGTATAGCTAAAACTATTCCAACTGATACACTTAGACCAAAGATCATTTTAATAAAATCTTTTCCAATTAGTGGGAAAACATACTTAAATTTATAATCCTTATTCATTGTTGAAATTGCTAATTCCCGACCACACAACAAACCAACAAAAACCCAAGTTGTTGACATGGGAAGATCGTTTAATTCTTTAAAGTAAAATAAAACTGCAGCGTATATTATATTAATAATCGTAGCTGAACGTGCATATCTTGTTCCGGTTTTATCCAAAACTACTTTTTGAATAGGCCCACCATGAATGTAAAAAATATAAAATAATAATACTGTAAAATAAGCCATTACAGTAAACAGAAGAACAGGGCTTAACTGTCTTGGCAAATATACTGCTATATTTGCTACATCATGTGATAACCAAATCCACCATAACCAACCAGAAGTTAACCAAACAGAGTTACGCCAAAAGCCAATCCATTTTTCATCAACTTCATCTAGCTTTTCATTAATAAATTTTGATATAAGTATCCATGCAATATAAGCGATTATTGCTGCTAAACCGTAACCAACAACGCTTTTCATTAACATTTTTTCCAAAACAACAGTTGACGCAAATGCAGATAAAACTAAGAAAGTAGTAGAAACTGGAATACCAACTCTTGTTAATAATAAAAGTATTCCTGGTGCAACAGCGTGATACCATTGTATTTCTTGATAAGGTATTCTTGTTAATCTTCCATAAGAAATATCACCATCATAGCTATACCAGCCCCAACCAAGAGCCAATATCATTACAAATGATGCAGAAGTAGCAAGTGTATACCACCTAAACCACTTTTGTTTTGAAGCAATAAATGTACCTAGGGTTTGAATAGAGTCATTTCCAATTACAGACCATCCAGCAAGTCCAAATCCAACTATTGTATATATTACTGTAAGGTCCATTTTTTTTCTTTATATTTTCTTTTTTGCCAATTTCAAATTTTATTTTACACATATACCTCTACCTCAGGTTTAATTTTTTATTAATTGACTTAGAAATGTGTTATGTTATAACATAACACAATGAATAATAATGACATAGTTTATGAGATAATCAAAAAATCTAAAAAACATTTAACTGCTTATGAAATATTAGACAAATTTCAAAAATTTAAAAAAATACAGCCAATGGCAGTTTATAGGTCTTTAAAAAAGTTAATTGAGGAAGACAAAATTCATAAGTCAAATCAAAATAAAACTTATGTTCTTTGCAGTCATTCTCATTACGATCACAATCCATCTATAGCTATTTGTAAAGATTGTGGAGATACAGAAGAACTTAAATCAGAGTTATTTGAAGCAATTTTTAAAAAAAACCCAATCAAAAAATATGACTTCAGCAAATTTCAGTTGGAAGTTTCAACAACATGTAGGAGATGTAACTAATGGAAGGACACGCGCATGAACTACCAGAATTCCTTCATTTTTTGGAAGAGCTAATAGAAGAACACAATATTTTAAGAGGTTTTATTTTTGGTTTCATTCACACATTAATTCCACTAATTGGTTTTTATAGTGGTTGGAGCATAAACCGTTTGCTTAAAATAATTTCTAACGGAGCTATAGCAGGAATAGTTGGAATAGTTTTAGCTCATATAATTGCAGATTTTATAGCAGCTTTAGCAGATCCTAATTTAAAAAGCGCAGCTTATGGAATAGTCCTAGGCGGTTTTTTACCATTATTAGCTGTTCCTTTTTTAGAAAAATACGTTACCAAGAGTAGATATCATACTGTTGTGGGTGATCATGACGATCTTAAAAAAGATTTAAAATTAAAGCACAAATAATTTAATTCCCATTCTTATAGCAACAAAAACAACTAAAATTCCAGTTACTAGCACTAATATTTTTGTTGGAAAAACTTTTAAATTTAAAAAATTTCCTAACTGACCTCCAATAATAACTGCTAATAACAGTATCCAGTAATTACTTATTTCACTAAAAACTGCATTTTTGGTTAATTGACCTATTAATCCAGATAAACAATTAATTAAAATAAATATGGAAGCTGTTGTAACTATATGCTTGGGTTTACCGGCTCTTAATAAAAAAAGTATAGGGCTTAAAAAAATACCACCGCCTATGCCAACAACACCTGATATAAAACCTAAAAAAGAACCAATTAATAGAGAAAATGCTAAGGGAATTTTCTTATAGCTACCTTCATTGTTATCATAAGATTTAAATTTAAATAATAATAAAACACCGGCTAAAGACAAAACAACAAAAAGCAATATTTCAAATAGGTCTTTATCTATCTGTAAAGATCCGCCGATAAAAGCTAATGGAACAGATCCAATTAAATAAGGTATTAATAATTTTAAATTTAAATTTCCAGCTTTGATGTAATTGTAACAATTTCCAGAAACAACAAAAATATTACATAAAAGAGCAATTGCTGGGAATATGTGATAGGGCACGCCCCATAGTAAAAGCAGAGCTAAATATGTTGAGCCACCACCAAATCCAACACTTGAATATAATGTTGCAGTTACAAAGAATAAAATTGATAATACAAGCATTTTCTACTAATTTAATTATATGAATACCATTTCTTTGTCACTAGATGAAATTTATCAATTAGCAAATAAAACATTACTAGCAAATGGTTGTGATGAAGAAAATGCAAATATTTTATCAGAGACTATAATGAAAGCCGAAAGAGATGGATCGTTATCTCACGGTTTATTTAGACTTCCTGCGTACATTGCCGGATTAAAAAGTGGAAAAATTAATGGTAAAGGAAAACCAGATGTAAAAAAAATATCACCTAGTGTCATTAAAGTACATGGAAACAATTGTTTAGCTCCTATGGTTTTAAATAAAAGTATTCCAGAATTGGTTAAAGCAGCTAAAGATATTGGTATTGCAGTTTTAGCTATTACTAATTCTCACCATATGGCAGCTATGTGGCCCGAAACAGAAATGATTGCTGACGAAGGGCTAGTAGCTTTTGCATGCACCTCTTACAAACCTGCTGTAGCACCAGCAGGAGCGACCAAGCCATTATTTGGAACCAATCCCATTTCTTTCGCTTGGCCTAGACCAGGAAAAACTCCAGTCGTATATGATATGGCTACAGCATCAATGGCAATGGGTGAAGTTCAAGTAGCTAAACGAGAAGGCCATAAAGTACCGCTGGGTACAGGTTTAAATAAAAAAGGAAAAGAAACTACCAATCCTGGAGAAATTGCAGATGGAGGAGTTTTATTGCCATTTGGTGGATACAAAGGATCCTCAATAGCTATGATGGTTGAATTATTAGCTGGAGCTTTAGTAGGAGATAATTTTAGTTATGAAACAGCAGCTAAAGATAATACCGATGGTGGGCCTCCAAGTGGAGGAGAATTTATCTTGGCTATTTCACCAGACAAATTATCTGGAAATAATTGGGACAAACGTTCGGATGAATTTTTTTACAAGATGAAATCTATGGAAGGAGTTAGACTTCCTGGTGAAAGACGTCACAAAAATAGACTAGATAAGGGTCCAAGAAACATAAACGAAGAGCTTGTAAATAAAATTAAAGCTCTAAGCTAATTCTAATTCTATAGGAGTATGGTCAGAAGGTTTTTCTCTACCTCTTGGAAATTTATTTATATTAACATTTTTGACAATGTTAATTAATGAACTAGATACTAAAAAATGATCAATTCTCATTCCATTGTTTTTTTGCCAAGCTCCACTCGTATAGTCCCAAAATGTATAACCTTCCTTTTCAGGATGAATATATCTATAAGCATCGTGAAAACCTAAATTAATTATTTCTCTCAATTTTTTTCTTATTTCTAATCTAAATAATGCATCGTTTTCATAGTTTTTTGGATTATGAACATCTTCAGAAGATGGAATTATGTTAAAATCACCACCTATAATTATATTTTCATTTTGATTAGATAAAGATTTTAATTTTTTAATCAAACTATCTAACCAATAAATTTTATAAGTATACTTATCTGTATCAACAGGATTTCCATTTGGAGTGTAAATATTGATTAAAACTATATCTTTTTTTTTATGTTTAATTTCCGCCGATATTATTCTTGATTGTTTATTTTTATCTTTAAAAATATCATAATTAATATTGTTTAATTTTTTTTTTGATACAATTGCAACACCATTATAGCTTTTTTGACCAAATACATAATTTTCATATTTTAACAATCTTATATCATCGTAAGGGTATGTTTCGTCCGGGGTTTTGATTTCCTGCATCATCATTATGTCAGGAGAAAATTTTTTTAAATATTCTTTAACATTCTCAATTCGAGCTCTTACAGAATTAACATTCCAAGAGCTTATAATCATTAAAGAGAGAAAGATACGCCACAGCCACAAGAAGATTTGCTTTGTGGGTTCGAAATTTTAAATGAATCCCCAATTAAATCAGAAGCGTAATCAATTTCGGAACCTTTTAAAAGATCAGCAGATTTTTTGTCAATAATAATATTATTAAATTTCAAATCTTCATTATTAGGTTCTTTTTCAAAAGAAAAATCATATTTGAAACCAGAACAACCCCCACCTTTAATAGAGATTCTAAAATAAGAGCCTTTGTTTTTTTGAGACAGTAGACTGTTGATCTGTTTTATTGCGTTATCTGTAAATTTAATTTCTTTATTCATATATGAACACTGATATTACTAATATAATGTTAATTTATTCAAATTAAAGTATGAAAAAGTCCACTAAATTAGGTTTATTTAAAAGCAAAGGCCGTATTTTTAAAGAATCTAATAGTAAATACAGAACACCATTTCAAAGAGATAGAGATAGAATTGTTCATAGCGCTTCATTTAGAAGATTAAAACATAAAACACAGGTATTTGTTAATACAGAAGGAGATCATTATAGAACTAGAATTACGCATTCCATAGAAGTTGCTCAAATAGCAAGATCTATAGCAAGATATCTTGGACTAAATCAAGATCTAGCAGAAACTCTTAGTCTTGCCCACGACTTAGGCCATACGCCTTTTGGACACGCTGGCGAGGATGCTTTGAATGAATGCATTTATAAACACGGAGGATTTGATCATAATCTTCAAACTTTAAGGATAGTAATGTTTTTAGAAAATAAATATTTAAAATTTAAAGGTTTGAACCTAACAATAGAAACTTTAGATGGTTTATTAAAACATAATGGCCCCATTTATAACACTTCTAAAATCGATAAAATTGTTGGTTTAAATAATTTAAATAAAAAAATAAAACTTACTAAATCAACATCCTTGGAAGCTCAAATTTCATCAATATCTGATGACATAGCTTATAACAATCATGATATTCAAGATGGTATAAAAGCAAATTTATTTAAATTGAAAGATTTGATTGAAATAGACTTTTTTAAGGAAATATATTTATCATATAAAAAAAAAATAAATAAAAATAATAATAATATTCTAATATATCAAATTATAAGAGATTCGATTGACTTTATGGTTAAAGATTTAATTAAAAATACAATTCATAATATAAAAATATATAAAATTTCAACCCTTCAAAAAGCTTATAATTCAATTAATCCTATAGTTTGTTTTTCAAATAAATTCAAAAATATAGAAAAAGAAATTAAGTTTTTTCTTGGTCGAAAAATGTATAACAACAAGAAAGTACTTATTAAAAATAACGAAGGAAAAAAGATTATAAAAAAATTGTATAATTTAGTATCTAAAAATCCATATAAGTTTTTAAGTAGGCATCAATTAAAAGAAAATAAAAATAGAGCTATTGCAGATTTTATATCAGGTATGACCGATAGATATGCGATTAATTTATACAACAGTAAAAAATGAATATATTTGAAATTTACTTAGATAAAATATTAACAATAACAATTGAGCAAAATAAAAAAGGTTTCTTTAAACTTCCAGAAAAACTCGATTCAATAAATGTTGATATACCGCCATACCAATTTGATTACGACATTTCTACAAATGTATCTATGGTTTTGGCGAAAATTAATGAAACAAATCCCATTGATCTAGCTAATAAAATTATTGAGTTAATCAAAAAAGAAGATTCAAATATTTCTAAAATTGAAGTTATGAAACCAGGATTTATTAACATTAAATTTAATGAAAATTTTTGGAATGAATTTTTAAAAAACATTACAAGTATTGGTAAAGCTTATGGATCAACTAAAAATACTAAAAAATATAAATATTTAGTTGAATTTGTTTCTGCAAACCCCACTGGTCCTTTGCATGTAGGCCATTGCCGTGGCGCAATATTAGGAGATGTAATTTCTAATATTTTAAAATTTAATAACCACGAAGTTGTCAAAGAATACTACGTTAACGATTATGGAAATCAAATTATTAGTTTTACCAAATCCGTTTACTTAAGAATAAGAGAAATTTTGTATAAAGAAAAATTTCCAAATGATGATCCAGACTTATATCCAGGCGATTATATTATAGAAATAGCAAACAATATTATTAAAGAAAATGAAAAAATAGATTATTCGACTTTTAAACCCATATCAGACAAATTAACAAAATTGTCTGTGAATGAATCTTTAAATTTTGTTAAATCAAATCTTAAAAACCTAGGAATTAAACATGATAGTTTCATTAGAGAAACTGACATAATCGATAATAAAGAAGTAGAAAAAGTAGTTGAACTATTAAAGAAAAAAAAATTTATTTACGAGGGAAAAATTGATGCTCCTAAATCGGAAAATAATTCTAAATGGATTGAAAGGAATCAATTATTGTTTAAATCAAGTGATTTTGGAGATGATAAAGATAGAGCTCTACAAAAATTGGATAATTCATGGACTTATTTTGCTGGTGATGTTGCTTATCATAATAATAAACTTAACAGAAAATTTGATACTCTTATCAATATTTTAGGAGCAGACCACGCTGGATATATTAAAAGAATAATAGCTTCTGTTGAAGCTTTATCTGGTAAAAAAAATAAAATTAAATGCAAGGTCAGCCAACTTGTTAAATTAATTAAAGATGGAAAACCTTTTAAAATGTCCAAAAGAAAAGGAGATTATATCACTGTTGAAGATTTAATAAGTGAAGTAGGAAAAGATGCCACAAGATTTATTATGCTCAATAGAAGTAGCGATGTGGAATTAGATTTTGATTTTACAAAAGTTAAAGAACAATCTAAAGATAATCCGCTATACTATGTTCAGTATTGTTATGCCAGAATATGTTCTGTGTTTAGGCATGTTGATATAAATATTAATGATGCAATTAGTGTAAAAAATTTTAATTTTAAATATTCATTTAATGAAATTAAAATTATAAAAAAAATATCTGAATGGCCAAAATGTGTTGAAATATCTTCTAATAAATTGGAACCTCATAGAATACCTATTTATTTATATGATTTGGCTTCTGAATTTCATTCCTATTGGAATATGGGTAAAGAAAATGAAGAATTAAGATTTATTAACAAAGATAAAAAAATATCTGATAAAAAAATAGTTTTTTTAAAGTCTATAGCTACAGTAATAAAATCAGGAATGAATATATTGGGCGTAGATACTCCTGAGAAAATGTAATGAAAAAAGAGTTAAAATATTTTATTTATGTTTCAACGATACTTGGGTTTCTTATTTTTGTCCTTAACTATTATTTTTCTGATGAAAATAAAAAAAATTCAAACAGATCAATAAAATTATATGATAATAAAATAATTAAATTAAATTCTGATTTACCAATATTAGAAAGTGACACTAATAATTTTATCATTTATGTAGAAAACAATATTAATAATGATGAAAAAAAATATAAATTTTGGAAATTGTTAGATAATGATAAATAACAGAAGAGCTTTTATAGTTGGAATTAAATCTACAACTTTATCAAAAAGAGAAATTTTTTTTTTAAATAAATATAAACCTTGGGGAGTGATTTTATTTTCAAGAAATTTAAAAGAATTTAAGCAAATTAAAAAACTTACTTCCGACATAAGATTAATATTTAAGGATAAAAAATATCCAATATTTATCGATCAAGAAGGTGGAAGAGTAAATAGATTAAGCAAATTAATTGAGGCTTCAATTTTTAGTGCTGAATTTTTTGGAAACCTTTATAATAAAAATAAACACAAATTTATTAACTATTATAAAATTTATATTAATCAAGTATCATATTTGTTAAATGAGTTGGGCATTAATGTTAATACCGTACCTGTTCTTGATGTTAAAAAAACTAAATCTAAAAATATTATCGGAGATCGATCTTACTCATCTTTGCCAAAAAATGTATCAGAAATTGGAGATTTTTGCATAGAAGAATTTAAAAAATATAAAATTGGAACTGTAATTAAACATATTCCTGGTCATGGTTTAACTAAAATAGATAGTCATAAAAAAACTCCAATCGTCAAATTTAATTATAAATATTTATATAAAAATGCATTTTTTCCATTTAAAAATAAAAAATCCTTTTTTGCTATGACAGCCCATATTATTTATAAAAATATAGACTCAACAAATACAGCCACTCATTCAACAAAAATTATTAAATTGATTAGAAAAAAAATAGGCTTTAAAAATATAATAATTTCTGATGATATTTCAATGAAGGCATTAAAAGGAAATATTAAAATAAATACTTTGAGAGCTATATCTGCAGGTTGTAATTTAATTCTTCATTGTAATGCAGATTATGCAGAAATGAGAATAGTTGCTGAAAATTCGCCTTTGGTCAACAGTTTTATAATTAAAAAAACATCACAATTTTATAATTTTTTAAGTTAATATTTAAGATAATGGAAAATGATTCAAGTCAATTTGAAGTTAATTTGAGCGCTTATTCAGGTCCACTTGAAGTTTTGCTAGAATTGGCTAAATCGCAGAAAGTTAATCTAGAAAATATTTCTATTACAAAATTAGCAGACCAATTTCATGACTTTATAACTAATGAGAAAAATTTAAATTTAGAGATAGCCTCAGAATATTTGTTAATTGCAACTTGGCTTACTTATTTAAAATCTAAATTATTATTACCAGAATCTGATGATGAAGAATTTAAGGCTATTGAAGTAGCAGAGAAATTAAAATTACAACTAAAAAAATTAGAATTAATTAGATTATTATCAGATCAAATGTTAAAAAGAAAAAGACTTGGTCGGGAAATTTTTTTGAGAGGCATTAAAGGTAAAATTAAATCTATTTTTAGCTCTAAATATGAATTAACTTTATTTGAATTATTGAAATCTTATTCTTCTATTGTTATGAAAAAAGACTTTCAAAGAATAAATATACCAAAACTTCCCGTTTTAACTACAGAAGATGGCATTAAAAGAATTAAAAAATATTTTGGTAAGCTAAGTGATTGGAAGAAACTCAATGATTTATTACCAGATAATTTTTTAAAAAAAAAAAATCAAAGGAGAACAGGTATAACGGGCCTATTTTCCGGTTCTTTGGAATTAACCAAAGAGGGAAACCTATCAATCAAGCAAAATAAATTATTTGATGATATTTATATTAAAGAAAAATAATGAATAAACAAAAAAAAAATAATATTGTAAATTTTCCTTCTAATATAAGTGAATTAGAAAGAGAAGTTGAAGCTATCCTTTTTGCTGCCGCTGAACCTTTGGAATTAGAAAGTATAGAAGCTAGAATTTCAAAAAAAACTAATGTTTTAAAAATTCTGGAAAAACTTCAGCAAATATATTCAAATAGAGGAATTAATTTAGTATGTATTTCTAGAAAATGGTCATTTAGAACTGCTCAAAATCTTTCCAATTTAATGTCTCAACAAAAAACTGTTGAAAAAAAATTATCCCAGGCAGCAATAGAAACACTGGCAATTATCGTATATCATCAACCTGTAACTAGAGCTGAAATAGAAGAAATTAGAGGAGTTGCTTTTGGCACTAATACTCTTGAAATTTTGATGGAACAAAATTGGGTCAAACCTCATGGCAGAAAAGATACCCCTGGTAAACCAATACAGTATATAACTACAGATGACTTCTTAAGTCATTTTAATCTTAAAAAACTTTCAGATCTTCCTACAGTAGATGAATTAGGCTCAGCTGGTTTAATAGATACCACTAATATTGATTCTTCAATATTTGGAACTGGAAAATTTTATAAAGAAAAGCAAGAAAACAAAAATGAAGACATGTATTCCAACATTGATGAAATGTTGAGTGGTACATTAAAATCCGAAGATGAATAGTAAAAAGATACTTTAAAATCAATCACAAACGAGGTATAAGATTTAAATGAGTATAGGTTTTTGGCAAATTGCAATAGTAGTAATTCTTGTGGTCCTCCTTTTTGGAAGGGGCAAAATTTCAAGTTTGATGGGTGATGTGGCAAAAGGAATTAAAAGTTTTAAAAAAGGCATGTCATCCGATGTTACAGATGATACTTCCTCTAATATTAATGAAAATTCTGAGCCAAAAAATATTTCTGAAAACAATCAAGATCCTAACAATAAAGAATAATTCAAATGCCACAAATTGGCTGGTTTGAAATATTAATCATAGTTACAATAGCAATTATATTAATTGGACCTAAAGATTTTCCTTTTGTTTTAAAAAAAATTGGTTCTTGGATTGGTTCAGCTAAACGATACATTTCAAATATTCAAAAAGAAGTTTCCGATATTACCGATGATGATTTTGAAATAAAATCTAATGAATCTAATAAAAAAAAAGAAGATAATGTTAAAAAATGATCGAGAAGGTGGTTTTATTAGCCACTTAACAGAGCTAAGAAGTAGATTAATTAATTCATTTATATTTCTCTTTGCTTTTTTTTTAATTTTTTATTTCTTTGCTGAATACATATATGGTTTTTTAGTTGAACCTTATGCCGATGCATCAAAAAATAGCAATTTTGAAAGAAGATTAATATTTACAGCACTTCAAGAAACTTTTTTAACTTATTTAAAAGTTTCTTTCTTTGCTTCATTTTTTGTTACTAGTCCATTTATATTAATTCAAATATGGAAATTTATAGCACCTGGTTTATACGATCATGAAAAATCTGCAATAATGCCTTATCTTGTTATTACTCCAATATTATTTTTTTTAGGTGGAGCCTTAGTTTATTATTTGGTTATGCCTTTGGCCATTAAATTTTTTCTTTCATTTGAAAGCAGTGGCCTTGTAACAAATTTGCCAATTCAACTAGAAGCTAAAGTTAATGAGTATCTATCTTTAGTTATGAAATTAATTTTTGCTTTTGGTTTAAGTTTTCAATTACCAGTAGTACTCAGTTTGTTAGCTAGGATAGGGATGATTGATTCGGAATTCTTAAAAACGAGAAGAAAGTATGTGGTAGTCATAATTTTTACTGCTGCAGCTATACTTACTCCCCCCGATCCAATTACACAAATAGGTTTGGCGATTCCTCTTTTAATTTTATATGAATTATCTATTCTATCTGTAAGTATAATTGAAAAAAAATCTAAGAAAGATGCACAATATTAAAGATATAAGACAAAATCCCGATCAATTTAAGAGAGGTCTAAAAAATAGATTTTTAGATATAGATTTAAATAAAATACTTTTTTTAGATGAAAAAAATAGAGGACTGATTCAAAAAAAAGAAAATCTTGAAAAGGAAAAAAAAGATATTTCAAAAACAAAAGATTCATCATTGTTTGATAAATCAAAAAAAATTTCCGAACAAATTAATAAATATTTAATTGAACAATCAAACATAAAAATTCAATTAGATGACATTTTAAATTCACTTCCTAATATTGCACTGAACGATGTTCCGATCGGCAAAGATGAAAAACATAATAAGGAAATTTCTAAAAATGGAAAAATACCAAAATTTAATTTCAAACCAAAATCACACTATGAGCTTGGAGAAAAACTTAATATGCTAGATTTTGATCTTGCCACTAAAACAACTGGTTCAAGATTTGTTTTCGTAAAAGATAAACTTGCTTACTTGGAAAGAGCTATATCAAACTTTATGTTAGATACCCATATAAATACCAATGGTTATAAGGAAATATCTCCACCATTAATCGCATCGGGTAATACAATGTTTGGGACTGGGCAATTGCCTAAATTTGAAAATGATCAGTTTGAAATTAAACTTGATGATGATAATGATAGAAAATTTTTAATACCAACTGCAGAAGTTATTTTAACAAACATGGCTAAAGACCAAATTTTAAATCAAAAAGATTTACCTATGAGATTGGTTGCTTCAACTCCTTGTTTTCGCAAAGAAGCAGGAAGTTACGGCAAAGACACAAAAGGCATGATTAGACAGCATCAATTTTATAAGGTTGAACTTGTAAGCATAGTTGATCCTAGCGAATGTTTAAAAGAACTGGATAGAATGACTAATTGTGCAACAAAAATCTTAAATGAATTAAAACTACCCTACAGAAAAATAGTTTTGTCTACTGGTGATATGGGTTTTAGCGCTGAAAAAACATTTGATATTGAAGTATGGCTTCCTTCCGAAAATAAATATAGAGAAATATCAAGCTGTTCTTCCTGTGGAACTTTTCAGTCAAAAAGAATGAAAGCTAGATTTAAAAACAACAAAAATGAGATAAGTTTTCTCGGAACTTTAAATGGTAGTGGTTTGGCTGTTGGCAGAACATTAATTGCAATTTTAGAAAACTATCAAAATGAAGATGGCTCAATTAACATACCAGAAGTACTTAGACCATATATGAATAATCTTGGTAAAATTTCATCCAATTAAAGAGTTGTCATAATTAATCATATGGTATAAATACAAGAAAAACTTAAGGAGATGTATGTCATCATCAGGAATAGGCCAGTTTATACCTTTAATACTTATCTTTGTAATTTTTTATTTCTTTTTAATAAGGCCTCAACAAAAAAAAGTTAAAGAACACAAGCAGATGGTTGAAAATTTAAAAAGAGGAGATCAAATAGTAACATCTGGAGGAATAGTAGGCACCGTCGAAAGAGTGATGGATAATGATAGGGCTGAAGTTATAATTGGTGATGATACTAAAGTCGAAATTGTTAGATCAACAGGTGTTCAAGGTTTAGTAAAGTCTCAAGAAACAAAAAAATAACATTTAATTTTCAGTGTTATACTTCTCAAAATTTAAAATTATTTCAATAATAATTTTTACTACTATTTTTGTATATTTAACTACATCTAATTTTTTTAAGTTCGATAACAATTATATAGATAAAAAGATTAATTTAGGGTTAGATTTGCAGGGTGGATCATATTTGCTTTTGGAGATAGATAACAAACCTGTAATAACACAACGTTTGCAAAATAAACTTACTTCTTTAAGAAAATATTTTAAAAATGAAAATATAAATTTTAAAAATCTAAAAATAATCCAAAATGAAAAAATTTCATTTGAACTTAGTGAAGATTTTGTTGAAAGTTTTTATTCTCTATTAGAAGACAAACATAATCCTGAAATAAATCCTTATTATCAAAGGTTTAAATCACACGAATTCGATTTTAATGTTGAAGCAAATAAATTTACATTAACGTATTCTAAATATGGTTTAATTGAACTTAAAAATTCTTCACTAAATCAAGCTTTAGAAATAGTTAGAAGACGTATTGACGAAATTGGCACTAATGAGCCAAATATCTTAAAAAGAGGAAGTGATAGAATCTTAGTAGAACTTCCTGGCCTTGACGATCCAGAAAGAATTAAATCTTTGTTAGGAAAAACTGCCAATTTAACATTTAGATTTGTTGTTCAAAATGACGAGCCTAGTTTTGGTTCAGAAAAATTGCTTAGCGAAGATGGAACCGAAGAATTAACTGTTAGTAAAAGAATAATTATAAGTGGTGAAAATTTGCTCGATGCAAATCCAAGAGTTGATAATCAATCAAACGAACCTATAGTATCTTTTACCTTAGATAGGGTAGGTGCTAAAAGGTTTGGTAAAGCCACAACCTCAGGAATAGGGAAAAGACTTGCCATAGTACTAGATAAAAAAGTTATTAGCGCTCCCGTTATAAGAGATGCTATAGTAACTGGCTCAGGACAAATTAGTGGAAACTTTACATTCGAATCTGCAACAGATCTTTCTTTACTTTTAAGATCTGGTGCTTTACCAGCTCCACTAAACATCATTGAAGAAAGAACTGTGGGACCAGATTTAGGTCAAGATTCTATTGATGCAGGTATTTTTGCTCTAGTTATTGGTTTTTTTCTAGTAATATTTTTCATGTTATTCAAATACAAATTTTTTGGTTTAATAGCTAACGTTGCTTTAATTACTAATTTATTTTTACTAGTAGGTGTTCTAACATTATTTGAGGCTACTTTAACATTACCAGGAATAGCGGGTATAATTTTAACTGTGGGTATGGCAGTAGACGCAAATGTTTTAATATTTGAAAGAATTAAAGAAGAATTAAAAAATGAAAAAAATAATATTTTAGCTTTTGATGGTGGATACAATCGTTCAAAAACTGCAGTCATTGATGCAAATATCACAACATTAATTTCAGCTATAATTCTATTTTTTTTAGGATCAGGACCAGTCAAAGGATTTTCAGTAACTTTAGGCATTGGTATATTTACTACTCTATTTTCGGTTTATTTTATAGCACGTCTTTTAACATCTTTTTATGTAGTTAAAAACAAAGATAAGGAAAGATTAATATAATGAATGAATATAAATTTAATTTTAATAGATATTTTAAATTTTTTAATATTTTTTCTATTTTATTAATATCTATTTCTGTAGTTTTACTTATTTTTAAAGGTTTAAATTTTGGTGTAGATTTTAAAGGCGGCACATTAATTGAATTAAGAGCTACTGATAAACAAATTAATATTTCTCAACTTAGACAATCATTTTTAAACATGAACCTAGGAGATGTTACGGTTAAAGAGTTTGGAAAAAATAATGATTTTTTGATTAAATTTGAGAAAAAAGAGAATAATAATAAAAATTTAATTGTACAAATCAAAGAAGATTTAACTAAATCCATAGGTCCAGGTTTTAATTTTAGAAGAGTAGAAAATGTAGGTCCTAAAGTAAGTTCCGAATTATTGAGATCTGGAATAATGGCAATAGGTTTGTCTTTGTTGGCAATGCTTATTTATATTTGGATTCGTTTTGAATGGCAATTTAGCATTGGTGCTATATTAGCTTTGTTTCACGATGTTTTGTTAACCTTGGGAATATTTTCTTTATTTAGCCTTGAAATAAATCTATCCATAGTAGCAGCAGTTTTGACTATTGTTGGATACTCAATGAACGATACTGTTGTTATATTTGATAGAATTAGAGAAAATTTAAAAAAATTTTCCGATGTCAAAATATTTGATTTAACAAATACTTCTATAAATGAAACTTTATCTAGAACTATTATTACTTCTGTTACGACACTACTAGCTTTAATTTCAATTTATGTTTTTGGAGGTGAAATTCTTAAAGGTTTTTCTTTAGCCATGATACTTGGCGTGATATTTGGAACTTACTCATCTATATATATAGCCAATCCTATTTTAGTATTATTTAATGTTTCACAAAAAACTATCTTAAAAGAAGATAAAGATTAATACAAATTCTGTGCTGCAACCATTGATAGTAGCATAGGAAGAGAAAGCAATGTATTTGTTCTTGAAAACAACATTGCAGTTTTAGCTGACTTTGCTTTTAAATCTGGATCACATTCAACAATTCCCAAAGCTCTTTTTTGATTTGGCCATATAACGAACCAAACATTGTATGCCATAATAATGCCCAGCCACATTCCTATACCTATAGCAGTATTTTTTCCACCACCAGAGCCAATTCCTAAAATTAAAGATTGATGTATATAACCATTTAAATAAGCAACTATTAGTCCAGTTATTATTGTAGAGAAAGCTGCCCATCTAAACCAAAATAGTGCAGCCGGTGCAATAACTTTTCCTATAGCTGGTTTTTGTTCATCTGGAATATTTGGCATATTAGGTATTTGAACAAAATTAAAATACCATAACAATCCAATCCACATTACGCCCGATATGACGTGAAAATATCTAAATAACCAACTCCAAAAAAGCATATCAAAATCAAACCCACCATGACCAAAAAATAGACCTAAAAAAAGTATTAATGATAGAGCTAAAGATAAATGTATTGTTTTTTGTAATGATTTTAATATTTCTCCCATAACTTATTTAACTATATACCAACTGGTAATAAATTTTAAGCAGTTTTTTTAAATTTTTTATGAAGTATTTCCTTAAGAAATTTTCCTGTATGGCTATTGTGGTTATTGCATATCTCTTCAGGTTTTCCTTCGGCTACAATATTTCCACCTTTAATACCACCATCGGGACCCATATCTACTATATAATCTGCTGTTTTTATAACGTCTAAGTTATGCTCTATCACTACAACAGTATTTCCCAAGGATACGAAAGTATGAAGTATTTCCAAAAGCTTTTTTATATCATGCTGATGCAAACCTGTTGTAGGTTCATCTAAAATATACATTGTTCTTCCAGTAGATCTTTTAGATAATTCTTTAGCTAGTTTAATTCTTTGTGCTTCGCCACCAGATAAAGTTGTAGCTTGCTGACCGATTTTTATATATCCTAAACCAACTTTTTTTAGAGTAAGTAATTTAGTCCTAATGTTACTTATGTTTTCAAAAAAATCACAACCCTCATCTACTGTCATGTTGAGAACATCTGCTATGCTTTTTTCTTTAAATTTAATTTCTAAAGTTTCTCTATTATATCTACTGCCTCTGCATTCATCACAAGTTATATAAACATCTGGTAAAAAATGCATTTCGTATGTGATAACACCGTCACCTTCGCAAGCTTCACATCGCCCACCTTTAACATTAAATGAAAACCTTCCTGGTTTGTACCCTCTGCTTTTAGATTCAGGTAAGCCTGTATACCAATCTCTTATTGGTCCAAATGCACCGGTATATGTAGCTGGATTTGATCTTGGTGTTCTTCCAATAGGTGATTGATCTATATCAATAACTTTATCTATCAATTCTATTCCTTTAAAACCTTTGAATGGTTTAGGAATTTTTCGTGATTTATTATTGTTTAAATATAAGTCAAGCGCGTTATATAAAGTCTGTAAAAGCAATGTTGATTTGCCACTTCCTGAAACTCCAGTAATACAACTAAATGTTCCTAAAGGTATTTTTAAATTTACATTATTTAAGTTGTTTCCAGTAGCACCACTAATTTCTAGAAATCTACCATTTTTTGGCAAACGTCTCTTTTGAGGTATTGGTATATATTGTTTAAAAGATAAATATTTTCCAGTAATACTTTTCTCGCAGTTTAAAATATCGTTGTAATTTCCCTGAGCAATCACTTCTCCACCTTCATGACCAGCTCTTGGGCCTAAATCAATTATATGATCTGCATTTTCTATTGTTTCTGTATCATGCTCTACAACAATTACGGTATTTCCCAAATCTCTTAATCTTTTTAGTGCATTAATTAATTTAATATTATCTTTTTGATGCAAACCTATTGAAGGTTCGTCTAATACATATAATACACCAGTTAATCCAGATCCTATTTGCGAGGCAAGCCTTATTCTTTGAGATTCACCACCAGATAATGTTCCTGACTCTCTTGATAAAGTTAAGTAATCCAATCCAACATTTAACAAAAAGCTTAATCTTTCATTTATCTCTTTCAATATATGTTCGGCTATTTTAAATTGTCTTTTATCGAGTTTTGTTTCCAATTCTTTGAACCATTTATTCGCATCAGATATTGATTTTTCTGTAACTTCACTAATGTGTAATTTGTTAATTTTTACGCATAAAGCTTCATCTTTTAACCTATGTCCATTACATCCCTCACATTTTTTGTCAGATTGATATTGAGAAATTTCTTCTCTCGTCCAGTCACTGTCAGTTTCAAGAAATCTTCTTTCTAAATTATTAACAACACCCTCAAATGTTTTTTTCGCTGTAGTATATTTCTCGTAACCATCATCATATGTAAATTTAAG
>Ga0163108_10001155_pt1 | contig 19405 bp, 13 predicted proteins | sample Fk1155metaG_FD_109644 | JGI IMG/M metagenome (GOLD analysis project Ga0163108, IMG submission 109644) | Marine microbial communities from the Central Pacific Ocean - Fk160115 155m metaG | ecosystem: Environmental > Aquatic > Marine > Oceanic > Photic zone | place: The Central Pacific Ocean...
GCCTTCAGCGTTTTTCTCGACCACTTGCGTGTACGGACGTTGAGCAGCGCGGTGCCGCTGGCGTCGCCGTACTCCATCACGGCATTTCCCGTGAGCCAGAAATTTAAATAATCGTGAGGCAATAAAACCTTGGCCAACCGCCTGAAGTTTTTTGGCTCATGTTTTTTGAGCCAAAGGATCTTACCGGCGGTGAATCCAGACAGAACCGCGTTGCCGAGTTCCTTGATCGAGGCTTTCAGTCCGCCGAGATTGGCCATGATCTCGTCGCATTCGTCGGCCGTGGCGGTGTCGCACCATAGCTTGGCCGGACGGATGACCTGGCCTTTTTTGTCGAGCGGCACGAATCCATGCTGCTGACCGCTAACTCCGATGGCGCGCACTTCGCCGGCGGTGGCCTTGGCCTGCCTGAGGGCGGTACGGATGCCTGCTTGGGTGGCGCCGATCCAGTGGACTGGATGCTGCTCCTTTGCGCCGGCGGGGAGACCTCCGATCAGGCTGTGAGCCTTCGAGCCCTCGCCGATGACTTTGCCGCTTTTGGCGTCCACCACCAACGCCTTGGTGGACTGCGTGCCGCTATCAATGCCTATGACTAATTCCCTCATTTTCCTTTGTGCTTGCGCACGGGCGAAATAGCATACCACACAAGTTGAGCCAATAAATAAGGGTTGCAGTCTTATTTCTTTCGGGCGGTTTCGATCTCGTCGTTGATGACAGCAAGTTCGATAAAAAGTTTTTCAAGGTCGCCGTAGTACATTTCCGCCTCGAGGGTCTTTTTGAGGGTTCGCAGGGTTTCGATTTTCGCCTCGGCGGCGAGCCTCTTCTGGCGGAGCGGAGCGGGTATGTCTTTTTCCGCCAGGGGAATCACCGGGAAAACCAGGCGCGACAACTTACCGTCGGCGCTACTTTTGCCCTTGCCCTTCTTCTGCGTGCGCACGCCACGGAACCAGTCGGCTGGGGTACCCATGCCATCGCCGTTATCATCGAGCAGTGCGTTCTCGGAAACCAAACGATCATTTTCGCGATAGAATTCACCGGCCTGTCGCGAGGCGATCAGGAACGCCTCGAGCACCGACACCGCACCGTCCTTGTCGAGGTCGGCCGCCTTCTGGCCAAGCGCAGCCGCCATATAGCCACCGAATCGGCAGAAATTCTGCTCATAGCCACTCTTGGTTGAGGTGGCGACAATGCGGTTCGGGCCGGAGAGTGAGCGGATGAACGGCGCGCTGCAGGAGCTGGTGTTGACAAACACAAGCGGCCCTCGGTGCGGCTTTAGCCAGTGCTTAAACTCAGCGGCCGACACATCATTGCCAACGAGGTTAAACTTGGCCGCCTTGCCATCGAACGTGCCGTGGCCTACAAGCAAAATCCAAATTTCTTCGTCCGGATTTTCGGCCCATTTTTCCAGCGTTGTCTCGACGGTCTTTCGTGCACCGGTCGCCTCCGGCTCGTTGGTGACAGTCACCAACTCGGTGGCGTTGCCGTCGAACGCCTTGGCCAGGTCCTCCGCCCACTCGGCGAACAACCCGGTGTATTCCTCCTCGCCGCCAGCCCCCGTAACAATCATCACACGACGCTTCGAAGCGTCGTTAAACACCGCGACCTCCCCAACCGGCTTGGTCAGGGGCAACAGCAGCAAGCTCAGTAAAACAAACCTCATGGCAGCCAGTGCCTCCTTCGCAGCCACCACTCGGCCACCAACAGCAGTAGCGCGGCAGCGAACATCCACGGCAGGTGCCACAGCGGGGTTTGGAACGATTCCATCACGGGCGATTGTTTCGACGGCAGCTCTTTCGCCCACTTGGCCAAGTCGCTGACAGTGAGAACGCGGCCGCCGGTGCGCTCGGCCAAGTCCTCCATGAGCGCTTCGTTGGGCTGCAGCGAACTGAACTCTTCCGCTGCCGGATTGCTGGCCCAGCCGGCCTCGACGTCGCCGATCACCTTGCCGTCCTCGCTACGCACCTTGGCGCGTGCCACATAGCCGCCCTCCTCGCGTGGGATGTAGAGCGACTCGAACGCGCCGGTCTCCGTGCCGGCCGGCTCGACCGACAAGTCGATCGCCTTCGATTCGTCACCTGAAGGCAACACGCTCAGTTCGATATTGGCGAAACCAAGTGGCTTGAACTCCTCGTCGCGGGCCCGGACGGTAAGTTTCCGACCCGACCTGGAACCAGCCTCGGTGGTGAGTTGCACACGATTGGGTACATCAGCGACCAGCCACCGGATCATCTGCCGCCAGGCGCGGGGCAAATCTTCGCGCTTGCCGGAGCCGGCCATCTGCCAACGCCACATATCGCCCACCAAAAGAGCCGCCGACTTGCCGTGGCCATAACGCTGCACCACGAGCGCCGGCAGTTTGCGGCCGTTTTCATCCAGCATCGAGGCCATCACGCTGGCACCGGGCTTAATCCGATCGACCTGGTTGAGTACCCGAAACTTTGGCATGTCCTCAATGCGATCCTTCTCGTTTGCCTCGGTTTTTCGAATGCGGACCCACTGGCTAAGCCAACCCTCGCGGGTCAATGCAAATTCCATATTATCAAGGGGTGAAACTGAACCGCTGCGCTGCAGATAGACCGGCAGCAACTCGGCGATGGGGGTGTTTTCGTATTTACCCTGTGTGAACGACTCCTGACCACCGAGCATCATGAATCCGGCCCCGCGCTCGGAGACATAGCGGCGGATCAGCTCGCGTTGGTGCGGCATAAAAAAAGCCGAATCGAGGTCGTCGAGAATGATCGCATGATAGCCGAACAACTCAGCGGCGCTCTTTGGGAAACCGTCCTTCAACTCGTCTTCGCTCTTTACGTTGAGCCGCTTGAGAATCGGTTTGTCATAACGCTCCTCCTCCTCGGCATCACCGCGAAACCCCTTGAAAAGCGGATTGCCGCTTTCGCCTTCGCGACCAAGAAAAACGAATTTCGGCTCGCGCTTGGCAATGCGGATTAGACCTACTAGGTCAACCTGAGGATCGTCCTCCAGCGCGCGCTTGAGAAACTTGTATTCCCAGTTTGGCCTCCCGGCGACGTAGAGAATGCGGTACGGCTCCTTGCGTCGCTCGACAGCAACAATGCGGCGGTTGTTGGCCATCGTCGCCTCCTCTTCGCCGGTTTGGCCATTCGGCTGTTCTGTTTGGCCAACCTCAAGCGTGTAAAACGAAACGCCCAGCGCCTCCGGCTTGACTTTGAACTCCACATGCATCGCCTGGCCTGCCAACGGTCGCTGCGTCTCGAGCGACGCGCCGTCGGGGTCGAGCAAGCGAACCTCGATTTGGTCAGCCGGAAAGTCGGTGGACGCGAGATTACAATGGATCGATACCGGCGCATCCTCGAATGTCGATGAGGTCACCTTCACCGAAGTGATCGAAATGTCCTTGATGTCTGATTTTTCGCCCATAACAACCGGATAGACCGGCGGTAGTGGGCCAATGCCATCATTAAGACTCTCGAAGTCGGTGGCGTTGCCATCACTGAAAACCAGGATGCCAGCGAGCGGACGGCCGCTGAAGCGCTGGCCAAGGTTGCGCGTCGATCCGATGAGTGAACTGGCGCGGCCCTTAAAGTCGAGCGAAGCAAAGTCACCGGTCGTACGAAGCCGCGTGTCGAACTCATAGCGGCGAATCTGGAAATTCTCATCGAGAGCCTCCTGCCAGTCGCCCGGCTCAGGCTTGAGCACCTTGGCCAATTCCTCCGCGCGCGAGGTTTCGCTGCCGGCATCCCGAATGGCCATACCCTGACTGTTGTCCGCCAAGACGGCGATGAAGTTCGCCCCCGGCTTGGCCTTCTTCTTTACCAGTTCCGGCTCAAGCAGGCAAAAGCAGAGCAGCCCAATTCCTAATGTCTTTAGGGTGATGCCGGTAACCTTGAGGTACATCGGCAGCCGCGAACGGCCGTATCCCCAAAGTGAAACAAGAATCACCAACGCCGAGACTCCCAGCGCCACTGGCATCCACTCGGGACTCTTAAAAACGATGGAATCGTATTCAGTCATTTGATAAACGCAACGGTTCTTTACTTCATTCTATGCGTTTAATTATCCGTACTGATCTTCTCCTTTCGACCGCCGAGGCGCTCATAGTAGCGACGGACGAGTTCCGAGTATTGCTCCGGGACGGGGTCGTGATCGACCGGGACGAGTTCACGCTTTGGCTGGCGCAATGAAAGCTCCTGCTCAAGCCGCTTGTTAAGCTCTGTCATTGGGCGGAGAATTTGCATGTCCACCAAGTCCCATTTTGGCGGTTTGTCATTTTCCTTGTTTTCGCGGCGGATGTCACGGGCGCTCTGGCGCACCTCGGAGACCTGGTTGCGCAGTTCGGGAATCTCGATGACTTCCTCGACTTCGCGGAGTCGATTCTCCCAGTCGCGGTAGTCGAGCCCAGTCAGCGGACCGTTAAAGTCGAAGTTATCCAGGTCTCGAAACAAATCGGAGCCACCGCTACTGCCACTGTTGTCGCGGCTGCCTTCAGGGCGACGGTCGGACTGTTCATTCGGATCACGAGGTGCCCCACCACGGCCTTGGGTCGTTTGCGGATTATCCTGATCGTCGGGACGCCCCCCCTGCCCTTGACCCGGTCGATCTTCCTGCTCCTCCTGCGCTTGGCCTCTTCCCTGGCGTTGTTGATTCTCCTGTCCCTCACCGCTGGGTTGGCGCTGGCCACTACCTTGCTGTTGTTGATTCTCCTGCTGTTCAGCGTCCTGTTGTGCGCCTGAACCTTCACGGGGTTCGCCTTCCCGGTTTTCACCTTCCTGAGGGCGCTGCCCTTGACCACGAGAATTATCTTCGTCGCCTTCCTGTTCGCGTTCGCCCTCTCGACCACGGCGTCCCCGTTGTTGGCCTTGACGATCATTCATGGCCATTTCCATCTCGCGCTCCACTTCCTCACGCAACTGCTCAAGCTGGTCGGCGGCAAAACGCATCGCGTCCTCATCGCTGCCGATGATTTTCTCGGCGGCATCCTCAACCGTCCCGCGCAACTCGGAGATGTTCTCGGTCAACTCACGTTGAATGTCATCGGTTTCATTGGGCAAATTGTTGCGCATGAGCAGCGACAACTGATCGAGCGACTCGTCCATGTTCTCCTGACGGGCACGACGAACGCCATCTTCCAGATCCTGTGAGAGGAGCTTCTCCGAGTCCTCGGCCTCGCGGGAGACCTGCTCCATTTGCTGCAGCAACTTATCGAGCTGTCCCTTCTGCGACTCGGCCATGTCGAGCGCCTCCTTGAGGTCTCCCTCGTCACTGAGGGAGCGGAATGTTTTCTGCCGATCCTCCTCGATCGCCTTGTTCAATTCGTTTTGATTGCTGTCGAGCTCGCGCGCGTCCTGACGCATCTCACGCATGGCATCGGCGAATTCGTTGGCGGTCTGTTCCTTGTAATCCTCCCTGACCTCATCGAGGTTTCGACTGGCTCGCGAGCCGGAGTTGGCAGCCTGCGAAAGTTGCTGCTGCTCGAGATTGCGGGCGGTCTGCTCCATCTGCTCGCGGGCCTCCTCGAGTTGCTGGCGCGACTCGGCAAGCTCGTCATTCTGGCTGCTATCCATCGCCTGCTGAACTTCGTCGAGATCATCGATGAGGTTGCGTTGCTCATCCTGCAGGCGCTTGAGTTCTCGCTCGATGCGTTCGCGCTCGGCCTCATCCTCGGCATCAAGCAGCGCAATCTGCAGTTCCTGTAGCCGCTTGTTTAAGTCCGACTGACGCCGGGCAAGTTCCTTGAGGCGGTTCAAGGTCTGCCGTTGCTCGGCTCGCTCGCCCTGCTGCTGGGCCTGTTGCTGCTGGCGCTCAGCCTTGCTCTCCAACTCGTAGTTGTTACGCGTGTCCTGCATCTCGAGTTCGTCAAGCTGGCGCTGTGCTCGATTGCTATTGCCCCGCCCCTGCTGCTGTTGGCGCTGTTGACGGGCTTGCTGGCGGGACACACGGAACTCGTTCTCGCGCAGTTTCTGCAAATGCTGCAGAGCGGTCTGCTCGTCGATGATCGCGTCAGAAAGCGATTGGCCAACCGCTTCGCCGCTGGCGTCCTTGGCCTTGGCAAGGCTGTCTGCCGCGGCCTCCATCGCCTCATTGGCCTGATACGCCTGGCCACCGGACTCGGAGTCCTGAAGCAGCGCCGACGCCTGCTCGAGCATGCCAAGTAACTCGCCCTGCGAGTCGACTACGACCTGAATATCTTCGGCCAGTTTTTCGTCGTCGCTGTCGCGGCGCTTGAGATTCCACGTCGCACTGATGATGTCCTTCTGCGTGTCGAGCAGGTTGGCGATGGACTGCTGTTGTTCGCCACCCTGTTCACTGCCTTCTCCCTGCTGTTGTTGCTGCTGTTGCATGCCCTCGGTGGCGGAACGGTTTTGGCGGAATATTTCCTCGAACGGCCGCACCGTGGCGAAGAACAAATCGCTGAATCCCCGGCGCAACGCGCCATCCCCGCCACGGTCGTCGGCCCAAAGGAAATAGCTCACGACCTGCCCCACCTCGACGCCCAGATCCTCCATACGAAGAACATGGGCAACAGCAAGTTTGTTAGTGGCCAAACTGTCGGTGGCTAGTGAAATGTACTGCGGCTCCTCGCCAGCCAGTTGGTAACCGATGCCGGCATCGGCCAGCTCAAAGTCGTCACGCGCCACACCCTGCAGACGCATTTCCTCGATGGCCGAGACCTCGGTGTCGCCCCCAGGCGCCTCGAACTTCAACGCCGGAGCGATGTTCTCCAGCACATTAAAAACATACCGAGAAGGAAAACGATTGACCCGTCCCTCAGCATCCTCAAGGTGCAACTCGTAGCGGAACTCACCCGGGTCACTGAAGTCGCGCAGGAGTTGGAATTGCAGGCTATCCTCGGCGAGTTGCTCGAGCGGAATATCGTCGCCCTCGCCACCTCGGGACTTAAGCACCGCCGATTTAAGCGGCTTGTTGAAGGTGAAATCGAACGTTAGGCCGGCACCCTCGACGGCGGTGAGGCGGCGAGTATTGTTGATGACCTTATCCTCCCGGCCGGTGAACTCCGGATACTCGAGCCTGGCCTGGGACGATTTGAGCTCCGGATACTCGAACACGGTCATCCGATACAAGTCACCCTCCTGACCATCGTACACAACTTGGTACACCGCATTCGTCTGCACATTGGCCAGGCGATAGCTGTACGTGGGGTCGTCGAGGCTCTGCACCATTGTCATCCAGCGCTTCGCCTGCCCCGGTTCCTGAACGGTTAGTTTGACGTCGGACCGAAAGTCGTCGAACTTGGCCGAGACGATCAGGCTCGTGCCGCGCACAATATTGGTATCGCCCGGCTCCACCTCGACGCCACCCTTGGTCAGGCGCACCGCCGATTCGTCGCCAAGCCGCGGCAACTGAAGTGAGGCCAGTATAAACACCACCAGTGCAACGGCGTGGTAAAGATGCGTCTGGGCCAGGCGCCCGTTGACCTCGAATTCCCAGCCCTGCTCGTGGGCCGCACTGAGTGCCTCGGTGAGGACTCGTTGCTGCAGGTAGTCGAGTTTATCAGGGTCGTTCTTTTCGATCTGCTCCGAGGCAGTCTCGAGCAGCTTGTTGAGGCCCGAATGATGGCGCTCAATCCTCCGAACAATCTCGGCCAGCGTCAGCCAGTCCACCAGCAGCACCTTCACAAAAACAAGCGCCGCCAAGACGGCGCCTGCCGTCCCGATGACCGGCCAGGCGAAGAGCAGGCCGGAGCCAGCTACCTCACCAATCGCAAGAGCGCCGAGACAGGCCAAGGCGCAAAGCCCCCAGCAAACAGCCAAGCCGGAGTACAGTTTCTGGCGCCGGTGCTGGCGCCGGTGGAGAATCAGGAAGTCCTGGAGTGTTTTTGGCTCTTTCATGTCATGACCGGTTCAGCCGCCCGGCTACCCTTCGCAGCCAACGCAGTTTCAAGAGTGACAAACAAAAGCACCGCCGCCAAGGCCCATTGCCAGTATTCACGGCGGTGCACCTCGGTCTTTTCCACTGATGCTGCGGCGGCTGCAATCTCAGCGGGAGATGCAACCGGATCGGTCATCGGTAGGCCAAGTTTTTTAAATTGATCCATGACAATCGGCTCAGTGCGACTCTCTGCCGCCGTAAGATTCACCGCGAACGTCTCAGACCAGTCACTGCCCTTCGCGGTGTATAGGCCGGGAGCGGTTGGAGTAAAACTCGTGTCAACCGATATCGCCGCCGCCCCGTCGCCAGGCGGCATGACAGTAATACCGCCACCAGCTTGGCCGTTATTGAACCGCGTGACGTTGACATTGCTGCCGACGACGAACTGCCGCGACTGAGTTTTACCCTCGAGCACCGGCTGTAGAATTGAGTAGAGCAGTGGGATGAACTTCGTCGAGAGCGCCAGTTGGCTGTCTGCCGGTGTCCAGCCGGAAGCCATCACCAATAACCGGCCGTCACCTCGCCGCATCGCAAGCCAAGCCGGTGCGCCGGAGTCAAACCGGGCGAGCACATCGATGCCCTCGTCGGGAAGGTTTTGCAGCTCGCGATGTTTCCAAAAGTGTAGATTTGTGAAGTCGCTGAAACGCGCGTCGTGGAACACCGCCAAAAGCGGATCGTCGAGCTTGAGCGACTGCAGCAGCGCGTAGTCGCTCGATGCGATATCGCGGATGACCACGTCGTCCGCACCAACCCACCGTCTGAGGTTCGCGGTCTGGCCCGGCGACTGCACGACCATCAACGCGGTGGCACCACCCTCGATCGCCTGGCCAAGCGCTTCGGCCAGCGGGTCGTCAACGGCATCGCCGATGACCAACAGATCAGCCTCCGGCAGTGGTCCGGTCGATTTACCGCTGACTGCCTCGAGTTGAAAATCGAGAGCGCTTGACTGCTGAAACGCACTCGCCAGATAAAACAGCGAGCCTTCGGCGTCGTTCGGTTTGTCCTCACCAACGTACACGATGCGAACAGTCTGTTGCCGCTTCTGCGCGAAATGAAACTGGTTGTCGAACTCCGCGGCGTCACCCTGGATGGCCAACCGCTCGACAGACTTCCCGGCCCACTCGCTCGGCAACTCGATCACCCGGCTGCGGCCGGGCGGGACGTGCACCTTTTGACTTAGACTATCGCCGGCAGTCGTGTGTGCCAAAAACTCCAGCTCATCGGCGATGCTGTTGGCCGAGTTGCTAATGCGGAATGACGGCACGGCCTCAGCGGCGGCCCACGGTGCGCGGGAAGCGACCTGCTCGATGCCAGCGTTGCCCTGGTCGTCCTCACCAATTTGCCTGAGCGAAACCCGAATGCCGGTTGGCCACTCGTAGCCCTGCACATCGCTGAGTCGGCTGCCTGTTTGCAAATCGCTGATGACGACAATCTCGTGCCTGGCAAGAGGTGGCTCGTCCGACCCCGGATCGTCGCCTTGGATCAACTCGCCGGCGAGCACGAGCGCCTGGCCAATGTTGCTGCCGCCGAAACCGGGTTTGGTCAAGCGATCGAGCCGGGCTTTCACCTCCGCCTCGGACGGACTGCCAAGCCATGACTTGATCTCAACCAACGGCTCCGTGGAGTCATCAAACGCAATCAATGTGAATCGGTCGCCAGGGCCTAGCTGGGCAAACGCGGTCTGCGTCTTGGCCTTGGCCTGCGCCCACAGGTCACCACGCTGCATACTGGCGCTGCGGTCGAGCAGCACGGTGATCCATTGGCGGTCGCGCCGGGCGGCGTCGGCCGGATCATCGACGGTGACGAACGGCCGGGCAAAAACGAACGCCAGCAACAACAGTGCAAGGCAGCGCAGGAGCAGGAGCAGCAGATGCGTCGGCCGCCGCTTGCGATCCACCGGCGGCTTGGTCTTGTCGAGGAACATCAGGCTGCCAAATTCCTGCTTGTTTTTTGGACGGTCATGTAGCAGGTGCAGGATGATCGGTATGGCCAGACCAAGCGTACCCAACAGGTAAAGTGGCGTGAGGAAACTCATGCGGCACTCCTCGCGTTTGAGCGACGTTGCCGGACGACAGCGCGCGTGGGGCGTTCCTCCAGGAAGCGCTGCAGCACCCGCTCGAGCGGCTCGGCAGTAGTCACGCGGAACCCGGGGATGCCCTGCGCGCTGAACATCGCGTCGAGGGCGGCATTGTGCGCGTTGTATTTTTGCTGATACGCCTCTCGGGCCATGCCCGGGTCGAGGATAAGGTTGCGGCCGCTCTCCATGTCCTCGAAAATCGCGGCATCCTCAAAACTGAAATCGACCTCGCGCGGATGCAGCACCTGTACGGCGCGGACATCATGCCCGGCAGCGGTAAACAGACTCAGGCAGCGCTCCATCTCATCAAGCGGCGAGAGAAAATCGGACACGAGCACAACCATCCCGCGCTTCCCGACAAGCGAGGCGAGTTTCTCCAACGCCTGGCAAAGGTCAGTGGCGTTGCCGGCCGGCTGAGTTTCTAGTCGACCGAGGATCGTTTTCAACTGGTCCTGCCGGTAGCGAGGCGGGATGAACTCGCGCACATCACGGTCGAACGTCGCCAAGCCGACGGCATCGCGCTGCTGCGTGAGGAACCACGCCAGCGACGCGGCGAACGTGCGGCCGTAATCACTTTTTTTGACACCGGCATCGTCGCCGCCGAACTCCATCGATCTGGAAAAATCAACCATGAACGTACAGCGCAAGTTGGTTTCATCCTCAAATTTTTTGATAAACTCACGGTCAGTCCTCGCCATCACCTTCCAGTCGAGGAAGCGAACGTCATCACCAGGCGAGTATTCCCGGTACTCGGTGAACTCGGTGGAAAAACCGGTGCGCGGGCTGCGGTGCAACCCGCTCATGAAGCCCTCAACGACAGCACGCGCCCGGAGCGAAAGGCTCCTGATTTCCATCAGAGCTTTCGGATCCAAAAAACGGTGAGTTGTGGCGGTTCGCCTCACGGGACGGGAACAGTTTCGACGAGTTTCTCGACGACTTGATCAGCATCGACACCTTCGGCCTCGGCCTTGAAATTGGGTAGTATGCGATGGCGCAGCACCGGCACGGCGAGCGCCTTGATGTCATCCGGTGTGACATGGGCGCGGCCCTGCAATAACGCGCGCGCCTTGCCACCGAGGATCAGTGCCTGGCCGGCGCGCAGGCCGGCGCCCCAGTTGACCCACTCGTTGACGAAGTCCGGCGTACCCGCTTGGCCGGGACGCGAGGCAGCGGCCAAACGCACGGCGTAACGCACGACCGAGTCGGCCACCGGCACCTTGCGCACGACACTCTGGATACGCAGCACCTCCTCGGCATTAAACACCGGGTTGGACTGGGTGTCGGTCCGGCGTGTGGTCTCACTAACCACGCGCACCTCCTCCTCCTCCGGCAGGTAGTCGATGAACACGTTGAGCAGGAAACGGTCAAGTTGAGCCTCCGGCAGCGGGTAGGTACCCTCCATCTCAATCGGATTTTGGGTCGCCAGCACAAAAAACGGTTGTGGCAACTCACGGCTGACGCCGCCGACGCTGACCTGTTTTTCCTGCATCGCCTCGAGCATCGCAGCCTGCGTCTTGGGCGGCGTACGGTTAATCTCGTCGGCCAGCAGGACGTTGGTGAAGACCGGCCCCGGCACGAAGCGCAACTCCCGCCCGTGCTCGCCGTCAGTGAGAATTTCGGTGCCGGTGATGTCGGCCGGCATGAGGTCGGGCGTGAACTGGATGCGGTGAAAGCCGAGGTCAAAAATCCCGGCGATGGCCCGCACCATCAGCGTCTTGGCCAAGCCCGGCACACCCGTGATCAGGCAGTTGCCGCCGGCAAAAAGCGTGACGAGAATTTCCTCGATTGCCTCCTTCTGTCCGATGATGACCCGGTTCAGTTCCTGTTCGATTTGCTCGCGGCCTGCAGCGATTTGCTCGACCGCCTGCCGGTCTTCCTCATGTGTGGTTTCGGTATTTTCCATATCTAGTGAGTCATTGCATGAATCATGCATATGCTAAAAAAGCCTGTAAACATTGACTTTAATACGCCCCAGTATGATATAATATGTCATCTTTTTGATTATAGTTTTACCATTAATGGGTCATTGCATAAAAAATGATATTAATGCCCATCGGGTACGCCTTGGGTTCTGAAAATTCCTTGAAATACCACTCACCGGCGCGGCTCTCCTCCTCCCAACCATCGCCAAGGTCGGTGTTGTGGCAGATGATCGTCATCAATCGACCGTCATCGTCATACATCCCCCGGTAATGCGGCGTCTCCCCATCGGAGCGTTCCCAAGTGATGCCGTACGGCGCGCCGCGCATGGCCGTGCCGGGGTTGGGCACCTGCGGCTTCTTCTTTAATGGAAATACGCACTGGAACACCTCGTGCCCAATCGGCAACTCGACGATCTCCCGTGCAGGAAACACGCGCTTAAACTGCCTCTCAAAGTTCTCCCACTCGGCCTCGCCCCAAAAATCGTCCACCATCAGGAAGCCGCCGGTGAGCAAATATTTTCGAAGTGCCTTTACCTCGTCTTCGCTGAGAGCCATTTCTCCCGGTTCGATGATGTAAATAAATGGATACTGAAACAGCTTGGCCTCAGTGAGGTTGAGCACCGTGCCTTCCGGATCGACCTTTAGCGCCGTGAGTTGCTGCAGCCGAAACGACAAGTTGAGATCGCTCTCCGGATAATCGATCGACCACTTGCCGCGCCCTCGCCATCCGCCACCCCACGAGTCGTACTGGATGCGGGTAAAAGTGAATGTGTCGTGCGGCAGTTCCTCGTCGCGGACCCAGTCCGGCACGCCTCCTCGTTTGTCGCGTTCACCTCGGGACCAGTTGTGCTGGCTCCACGCCGCAAGCGTGACCAGCGTCAGCGAGGCGAACAGCAGCCCAAGGCAAATCCGACGGGAGGGATGGTGCAGCCGCATCATTGCGCGTTAGCCTCCACGGCAGGTGGCTGTGGCTTGGCCAAACGGGTGAGCAGTTTCTGTGCGGCGCGAAACCGCGGTGCATCCTCAAGTGCCTGGAGCACGTGGCGCTTGGCCTCGGCCGGTGCCGTGTCGGCCAGCGCGTTGGCTAGGCGAAAATGCAGATCCACCGGGTCAGCCGGATCGAGCAGCAGCAGTCGCTTGAGTGGCCGGATCGTGTCGGCGTATCGACCAGTTTGCTGTGCAGCCATCGCCATGAAACGATGGGCGATGGGCGAGAGCGGGTTGGCAGAAAAGAATCGGCTGGCCAGCCGACCGACCGCCACCCAGTCCTCGCGCTCGGCGTGTATCTCCATCAACCGCCCATAAAGCTTCGTCGCCGAGTCCTCGATGGCAGCCCATTGCTCGAGGACGGCCAGTTCCTCCTCCGCCTGGCCAAGCTCGCGGTGGGAAAGAGCAAGCAACCCATATGGTGAACCGCCGCCGCGCTGCCTCGGGTGCAGCTTTATCGACCGCTCAAGCAGCGGGATTGCCTCGGGAAATTCCTCCTCCTCAACGAGGTTGGCGCTGGTGGTGTTGAGCGCCCAGATGTTGTTCGGATTGGCCTCTAGCCAATCAACAATGGCGTTTTTGTCGAGTGGATTAACCTCAAGCGGGGTCGGTCTGGCCAGGTCCGCCTCGGGGGCAAATGCCTTCGCCAAGCCGGTGGCAAAGCCTGTAAACCCCTCCTGAAGCTTTGCCAACGAGGCGGCGTGCTGCTCGATCGCGATGTTGATGAACACGCCCCGACCAAGGTCTTGCAGGATGTTGCTGATGCAAAGCTCACCAAAATGTTTTACGAGATACTCGACCACAAGCGATGACTGGTAGTAGGCAAACTGCATATGCTCCGGACTCTTGGGCACAAGGAACGCCATGCTGAGACGCTCGATCGGTGTCATCTCACCGCCGAGGATAAAGTCGCGGTACTCAGGGGTCATTTGCTCGCCCCACGAGCTGTGCCTCAACCGCTCCTCGTAGACAGATATGCCCTCGCTGAACCAGCGTGGCATTTTGTTGCGAGTCTTTTGCAGCGTGATGACGTGGCAGTACTCGTGCCAAAGCAGCGACTGCCAGTTTTGCTGGAAGCCAACAAGGGACTTGGGGCTGTTGGCCGTGATCAATTTTCCGAAGCAAACCCCCATATAGCCGTCACCGCCCGGGATGCCGAACGTCCGCACGGCAAAGTCCTTTTTCTCGGGGAAAATCTCGACGATCACCGAGCCCTCAATCTGCGTGTCATATTTCTCTGAGAACAATCCGCGAGCCTCGGTGAGCAGGTCGATCGCCTCGTCGCCGTAAAGCGCGGCCTCGTCGCGGGTCATCCGCAGCAGGAAGCCGTTGCGGTCGATCGTGACATACTTTTTTAGCGAGTCGTGCAGCGTCAGCAGGTTGAACGTCGTCACGTCGTAGCCGTCCGCCTCATGCGCCTCCCCGGCCAGCCGCCATCCCTCCTCTTCCTGGCCAAGCCGCAGCAAATCCTGCGCAAGCTGCGTCTTGGCCGGGATGTAATCCTTGCTGAATTCCAGTGCCTGCCGCTGATGTGCTGCGCCTTCTTTAAAGAGGTATTTCGACGAAAGTTTTTTGCCGATCTCATGATCCACAAGTGGGTTGGTTTTCCATAACCTCAGTCCACTCGCGCGCGCCGCCTTGGCCTTGATCGGTTCATTGCGGACAGTGTGGAGCGCGGCCTGCAGCGCCCAACTCTCTGCATGGTGCGGGTTGATCTTGAAGATCGCCTTCAGGATGCCGGTGGCTTCGTCGTACTGCTCTGCATCGGCTTGGTTATGAGCCTGCAATAGTAGAGACGGAACATGGTCGGGGTTGGTGAACATCGCCGTATGCAGCGGCTCCTCCATTTGCGAAGGATCGCTTTCGGCATAGGCCTTAGCCAAGCCGTGCAGCAGATCGGCATCCTCCGGATAATGCCCGATCGCCTTCGTGAACGTTCTGCCGGCCAGCTTGAAATCGCGCTTGGCTAGGGCCAGTTCGCCAACCGCCAGTAGCGCCTCACGATTCTCAGGGCTCGACTTAAGCACGCGATCGAACAGGTTCTCCTTCACCTGCTTGGGGTCGGATACGGCAGCCTTGAGGAGCGCGCGCCCGATGTAGACGAGCGTGTTCTCGTCGCTGATGCCGCGTTGGCGGCCGTTGAGAAACTGCATGATGATTTGTAGCATCTGGCCAGCCGACTCGGTGTCGCCGTTGGCCTCGTAGGCGAGATGAAACAGCCAAACCGCCTCGGCGTTGTACCGGTAGCGGTAATCGTCAAGCAACTCGGTGGCAAACCGCTTTGCCTCGGGGTACTGGCCGGTGGCCAAGCGTGCCCGGAGCAGTAGCAATCGCCAACCGCTGTCGTACTCATTGGCGGCAATGGCCTCCTCGCTGGCCTTGATCGTCTCGGCATACTCGCCAGTGGCAAACAGTTCACTCGCCTCGTTCAGCGTCGCCGCCCGCACTTGGCCAAGCGCCGAAAAGAGCAGCGGCAGAAGCACGTAAACCCGAAAAAAACGATGCATTGTACCCACCACCACTATCATACTCCCCAATGGCAGGTTAAGTTACTCTTGCTGTGGAATAATCGTAACACCGGATCGACGTCAGCGTCCGTTTGTAGCCCTGTTTCTTCAAGACAAATCGCCGAGATCGAATCCCAGCCGGGGCATTGTTTTGCAACCGGACGCTGGGGGGCTTGCGCGCAGCAAGCTGCGTCCGCCGTTTATCCTGATCTCGTTCACCGACGTCGAAGACTCAGACGGCTCGTTCGAGATCCTGCTCTGACCCACTGCATGCTCAAGCGGCATCAGGGAGTTTTCATGAAAAAAACTTGCTTCAACAACGGCCAAGCGCGGACAGTCGGCACATGGATCAGCCGGATCAATTGCGGGAACTCTTTCGGATGCAACAGATGCTCAACGAGCGGATCGGTGTACAGACGAACGAAATGAGTGAGGAGCAGAAAACCGAGTGGGTACTCAACTACTGCCGCGCCATGGGGCAGGAAATCGCCGAATTAACCGACAGCGTACCTTGGAAATGGTGGGCAAAGTACCAGAAATTCGATGAGCAAAACGCCCGTGTCGAGGTGGTCGACCTGTTTCACTTTCTCATCAGTCTCGCACAGGTGCTGGGCATGAGCGCCGACGATGTGTACGAAGCTTACATTGAGAAAAACAAGGTTAATTTCCAGCGACAGGACAGCGGTTACACCGAAAAAAACGAGGACGACTCACGGCATATTTGAACAACCAACCCATGAGCAACCCCAACGCCGACATCGCCAAGATACTGGTTTCCGAGGAGGAAATTCAGCGGCGAATCAGAGAATTGGCGTTGCGTGTGCAGTCGGACTTTTCCGGACGCGACCTCGTTGTAGTCGGTCTGCTCACCGGGACGCTGATGTTCCTCGCCGACCTCGTGCGAGAGATCGATCTGCCGTTACGCCTCGACTTCATAGGCGTATCCAGCTACCGCGATGGCACCGAATCGAGGGAACTCGTCTTCACCAAGGAGTTAAGACTCGATGTGGCCGGACGTGACGTGCTGCTCGTGGACGACATCCTCGACACCGGCAAAACCCTCCGGGCTGTCATCGACAAGTTGGACGGCATGACGCCGCGCCAAGTCCGCACCTGCGTGCTGCTCTCAAAAAAAGCACGACGCGAATACGACATCCCCGCCGACTACGTCGGCTTCGAAATCCCGGACGAGTTCGTCGTCGGCTACGGCCTCGACTACGCAGAAAAATACCGCAACCTACCCAGCATAGGTTTACTGAAACCGGAGTTGTACTCTTGAAAACCAAGGTGAAATTCTGGTCCTACTTCCGGGACTGCGCCGGTTGCCCGGAAACGGAAATTGAACTCGAAAATGGAGCGACATTGGCCCAGTTGCACGAAGCTGTTTGCAAGCAGTTCCCCAAACTTGCAGGGGCGAAAAACAGCACGCTCAAAGCCGTTGGCTTGGAGTATCAGGATGATGATTTCGTACTAAGCAACGGCGATGAAGTTTCGTTTTTCCCGCCCGTGCAGGGTGGTTGATCGATGAAAACCGAACTGACCATTTCGACTGAATCGATCGACGAGACGGCCTTGGCCAAGTGCCGGGAGATGGACGATGGGATGGGAGCGGTTGTCTGCTTTCTGGGCGTGGTGCGAGGGAGCGAGGGCGATGACACGATCACCGCGATCGACTACGAGGCATTCGAGCCAATGGCCCGGCGTCAGTTCGAATTGTTGTTCGACGAGCTTGGCCAACGCTGGCCGGTCGAGTCAGTACGCTTGGTTCATCGCATCGGCGTGGTGCCGGTGAACGAGCCATCACTGTGGCTAGAAGTGATCGCGCCGCACCGGCCGGAGGCATTCGATGCCTGCCAATTCCTCATCGACGAGATGAAGAAGAAAGTGCCGATCTGGAAAAAACCGGTGCCAGTTTAAGCCAACGCGAAGAAAAGCTCCTCAGCGACCCCCTGAGTCTCTGGACCCACCCCGTTTAATTTCTAATATTAGGGTCCATTCGTTGTTCATTCACGATTTTGTGACGTTCACTCCAACACCTCGCGGGCCAGGGCTAGAGCTTGTTCGCGGGTGGTGAGTTCGCCGGCGAGTTGGCGGTTGCGGATGTCCTTGAGCAGTCTGCCCAACTCCTCCCCCGGCGCTTGGCCAAGCGCGATCAAGTCGCTGCCGTCAACCAGCGGTTTTTGCCACTCCGGTTGCTTTTGGAACTCAGCAAACTTGGCCTCCAAAAACTCGAAGTTGTCGAGCCTGCCGGTGGAGACGAGACTGTCGAGTCGGTGCAATGCCAGTTCGACCGGGAAGGTCGGACGGAGAAACAGTTTTCGCAATGTGGCGGGGCGCATCTGTTGCGCGTCCTTCAACTGCATGTGATGGCGCACACAGGTTTCCACCTCACCGCTCTCGGCCTTGGGGAAGCGCAGCCGATTCATAATTTCCAGCGTCATCTCCGCGCCGACTTTTTCGTGGCCCAAAAAACGTATGGGCCCTTCATCACGGGTCTGCGTTATCGGCTTGGCGATGTCGTGCATCAGCACGGACCAAGTGAGCATCGCGCCGGCGTCGGCAGGCAGGTGGCTGAGCATGAGGCGGATGTGGGTGAACACATCGCCCTCGGGATGGTACTCCGGCAGTTGCTCGCAGCCGACGGTTGCGGCCAACTCCGGCAGCACCTCGGGCAGCAACCGACTCTCCTTCAACAGGTCGAGTCCGTGCGCGGCGTGTGGCGGCCGGAACAGTTTCAGCAACTCGTCGCGGATGCGCTCGGCGCTCACCTCGTGAATGGCGGCGGCGTGTTGCCGCACGGCGGCGAACGTCTCCGGCTCAATCTCGAAGCCAAGCTGCGCGGCAAAGCGCACGGCGCGGAGAAGGCGCAACCGGTCCTCGCCAAAGCGCTGCGTCGGATCGCCAATGGTGCAGATGCGCTTGGCCTTGAGGTCAGCCCGGCCGCCGACCCAATCGTGCAACTCGTCGGCGAGCGGATTGTAAAACAAACCGTTGATGGTGAAGTCGCGGCGCAGGGCGTCCTCGCGTGCGTTGGTGAAGCGGACGCTGCCGGGCCGACGGCCGTCGATATAGCCGCTCTCGGCGCGGAAGGTGGCCACCTGATATTCGTGGCCGGCCTCAAGCACCATGATCACGCCGAACTGTTTGCCGATCGGGACAGTCTTGCGGAACAGTTCCTCAATCTGCTCCGGCTTGGCGTCTGTGGCGATGTCGTAATCTTGGGGCGCTTGGCCAAGTTGGGTGTCGCGCACACAGCCGCCGACCCAAAACGCCTGAAATCCGGCCTCGGTCAGGCGCTTGGCCAAGCTGAACGCGCTGGCCTTGAGGCTGTCGGGACTGGATTGGTTTTTTTTAGTCATGGTGGGCCGTGCGGGCCGTGCGGGCCAGTTTCCCCCGAAAACCAACCGCGGGCAAGCCGCAGAAAACGCAGGTAACAACACAGTTTTTTGAGCTCCTGAAAATCTCTTTCCCGGCTTCGGAGGCTCGATTAACATCCCGCGCGTGCCGAAGGAGCGCAAAACTGGCGAGAAAATGCTGCGAGGCATCCCCGTGTCCCAGGGGGTAAGGCGCGGCCGTGTCGTCGTGCTGGACCGCACACGCATCGAGCCGGCGAAGTGGGGCATCCTCGAGTCTGACCTGACCGGGGAGGAAGATCGGCTTCAGTCATCGCTGGTGGAAACGCGCCAGCAAATCCTCGCGGTGCAGGAGCGGTTGCGCGAGGCGATGGGCACCGAGGAGGCACAGATATTCGACGCACACCTGCTGGTGCTGGAGGATCCTATGCTGCTGCAGGAGGTATCGCGTTTCATACGGGAGGAGTTGGTCTCTGCCGAGTATGCGTTTTATCAGGCATCGGAAAAGTACGCCGACGCGCTGGCCAAGGTGGATGACGACTACCTCAGCGAACGGGCCGCTGACATCCGCGACGTGACGCAGCGGGTGCTCGCCAACCTGATGGGGCACCCGCAGTGCACCGTCTTGGCCAACCTGACCGAACCGTGCATCGTGGTGGCCCACGACCTGACACCCTCCGACACGGCGACGATCGA
>Ga0163108_10001158_pt1 | contig 19391 bp, 12 predicted proteins | sample Fk1155metaG_FD_109644 | JGI IMG/M metagenome (GOLD analysis project Ga0163108, IMG submission 109644) | Marine microbial communities from the Central Pacific Ocean - Fk160115 155m metaG | ecosystem: Environmental > Aquatic > Marine > Oceanic > Photic zone | place: The Central Pacific Ocean...
CCTTTGCTTCCATGGCAGGGAAATCCCGTCCGATTTCGCAAGACCCGCCCCACCTTCTGCTGTTTCCTCCAAATGGACCAGTTGCAGTCCGAGTTGCTTGATCTTGTCAAAGGCGTCCGGCCGATTGCTGGCTTGAATCGAGCCGGCATCAAGCACCCCTCCACTATTTAACGCCTTGTACTGGAAATGAGGCATGGGACTAGTCGCGATTGACGTGTTCACTCTTGGTGACCCTCAGCACCTCGTCCGGGGTGGTGATGCCTTCCTGCACCAATCGCCATCCATCTTCGGAGAGTGTTGTCATCCCATCCTTGATGGCCAGTTCCTTCAACTCTCCACTGGAACAATTTTGCAGAATATGCTGCCGGACCTTCTGGTTGAGCGACATCATCTCAAACACAGCGTGACGGCCGTGGAAACCGGTGTTCCGGCATCCCGCACAGCCCACCGGCTGAAAGATCGGCACCCCAGCCGGAATGTTGAATGTCTCTTTCAAGGCTGCAGCTTTGTCAGAATGATCCTCGGATTTGCAACTGGGGCAAAGAACACGGACCAATCGCTGAGCCAGGACACCCTCCAGCGAAGAGGCAACAAGATACGGCTCAACGCCCATGTCCACAAGACGAGTCAGAGCACTGGGAGCATCGTTTGTATGCAGTGTCGAAAAAACCAGATGCCCCGTCAGCGACGCCTGAACGGCAATACGCGCTGTTTCCTGATCACGTATTTCGCCGACCAGAACCACATCAGGATCGTGTCGCAGAATCGAACGCAGTCCCACGGAGAATGTCAGGCCTGTTTTCTCTGAAACCTGGATTTGGTTGATGCCCCTGACCTGATATTCGATGGGATCCTCAACAGTTACAATCTTGCGGATCTTGTCGTTGATCTCGCTAAGGGCTGTGTAAAGCGTTGTCGTCTTACCTGAACCGGTTGGGCCTGTGACTAGGAAAATACCGTGCGGTATACCGAGGATTTCACGGAAGATACCGCGCTCTTTCTCTGCCATGCCAAGATTATCAAGACTGAGCACGGTGTTGTCCTGCTTGAGCAAACGCATCACCACCGCTTCGCCATGCAGCATAGGAATGATGGAGACACGAACGTCGACCTCGGTGCGTTTGACCCTTAATTTGATGCGACCATCCTGAGGCAATCTTTTCTCGGCTATGTCCAGATGACTCAATATCTTGATGCGGGAGACGATCGCCGGCTGGAACCGCTTGATCTCAATGGGAACTGGCACATCAAGCAGCAGGCCATCCACGCGATAACGAATCTGGAGTTCGTTCTCGAAAGGTTCAAGATGAATGTCCGTTGCCCGCATTTCAATGGCATCACTCAACACCTGATTAACGAAGCGGATGATCGAGGCGTCCCCGGCAGCCTGATCGAGATCTGTCTCTTCCAGATCACCTTCATCAATAACCTGAAATGCTGCATCATCCTTGAGCGTATCGATGGTATCTGCCCCGACTCCGAGGCGACTTTTGATCTCCCGCTGAATGGACTCCGAGGTGGCAAGAACCGGCGTTATATTCAGGCCGCTCAACGCCTTCAACGATTCCAACCCCTGAGGGTCGAACAAGCGACTGGTGGCCACCTCAACTCCCTCAACGGATTGCCGCAGTGGCAGGAGTTGCTCCTTAATCAGGATACGCGCCGGAAACAGTGAGACCACATCCTTGTCAATCTCAGTCGCCTCAAGGGAAGTGAATTCAAGCCCGTATTCCTTTGCCAACCACTGCAGAGCGGTTCCTTCCGAAGACAAGTTTGCCTGGGATTCAGACGTGGGTAAGGCAGCTAGCCTCTCCGCATCCAGAGCAGAGAGACTGCGACCATCAACCAACCGTTGTAACAGTTGACTCAACAGCAATTCTCCTTCAAATAAAAATCAGCGGATGAATTAATCCAGCAAACCCGACAGAACCGCCAGCGCCTCCTGCTTCACCGTTAACAACTGGCGAAGATCTTCCTGCGCTTTCTTGAGTTTTGCCTCACGAGCCTTGCGATCCGCTCGATAGGCGGCGAGCTTCGCCTTGATCTCCCCCTTGGCGGGATTTTCCTTTTCCAGAAGATCGCGAAGTTCACTGGTCGGAGTCTTTTCATCGGAAGAATTACCGCCACGGCCTCTCCGACTGCCGCCAAACATACTCATCATCCCGGATGCGCCGGAGATGCGGTTGTCCATAACTGCCTGAACCTTGGGTTGAACCACCTTCCACTCAGCCACGGAAAAGCCAAGGTTTTCACGGTAGCGATCCATAATACGCTCCATGATTTGGGATCGATCAAACCCTCCACGATCACCACCCCTGCCCCCACGATCGCCTCTTTCTCGATTCCCTCGATCACGGTTACTATCACGCTCCTGTGCTGAAACATCCACGGTAACACTAGCAAAAACAGCGGTTACCACCAACAATGACAATGATTTAATAAACGTATTCATAAGCCTGAACATTTATATTAACGCCTAGAGTTGAATTAAAGTTACAGAAAATGCCGGTTAGCATGATAATAGTTTTAGAGTCCGGCATAGCCAGGGGCAAGATGGGCTATGTCGGATGCAGGTATGAGAGGATGGGCCAATTAAGCCGGAAGCAGGCGGAAAGCTTATAGAAAAGTTTGCTGCAGGTGCTACAACTTAAACGACACCAGAGTAAATCCTCATGCATTCTCAACCCCTTCCCCCACTCCTTCTCCATTGGGCCACGCTTCTGACGCATCTCGCCCTTCCTAATGCCTTGTCAACATCCACTTTTGATATAACGCTGCCGCCGCTATGGGTAACTTCAAGCTGTTCGGTATTTGTTTCTCTTTGTATATGCTGTTGTCGCTGTCCTGGTCAGTCCATGCCGGAGGACCGGACGCCAAGTCCGGGGAGGAGGGTTGTTGCGGAGGCTTGATCTCTATCAATTCCAGCGTGCAGGGCTTGGGGCGACCGGGTTACAAATCAATGATCGTTGGCGGAAAGATCGCCAAGGAGGGTGACTGGCCATGGATGGTGACTTTGCAGAAGGGCGATTGGCATCACTGCGGTGGCTCTTTAATCGCGCCGCAATGGGTTTTGACGGCTTCGCACTGCGTCGTGGACAAATCCCGCAACGCACGCAGTTCAAGCAAATACACAGTGGCGGTCGGCCCTCACCGATTGAGCAACATCACGGAGAGGATCAAAGTGGTCAAGGTGATCCTGCATCCGGATTATGATGATGACACCATGGTTAACGACGTCGCCCTGGTCAAACTTGAACGCCCGTTGAGTAATGTTGAGATTTTGGCGATCAATGGGAACACCTCCCTACCCAAGGCCGGAACAGATGCCACCGTGATAGGTTGGGGAGCGTTGTCAGAGGACGGGGAGTATCCGGATGTCTTGCGGCAAGTGACACTACCGGTTGTCAGCAACAGCACCGCAAACAAGCCGGAGTCTTACGGCGGATCGATCACCTCGCAAATGCTCGCGGCCGGCCTGAAGAACGGTGGTAAAGATTCCTGTCAGGGCGACAGCGGCGGCCCCTTGGTCATCAAGCAAAACGGGCAATGGCTGCAGGTCGGCGTTGTGAGCTGGGGACACGGCTGTGCGCGCCCGAACAACTATGGCATCTACGCCAGACTATCGAGTCTCAAGTCATGGATTTCCGACAGGATAGGCAACGAGACCGACCCCAAGCCCAAGCTGCCGTCGATCGTTGTCCAGCCAAGGAACGTGACGATTATCCCCGGAGATGACGCGTCGTTCAGCGTGGATGCCACGGGGACACAACCGTTGAAGTACCAATGGATGTTCAACGGCAGTCCTGTCATCGGCGGAGATGATTCCATTTTGGTGATCAACAATGCTGGCAGGGAGGATCACGTAGGGAATTACGCGGTGACCGTCTCGAATCCGCACGGATCGGTAAGCAGCGAGACAGCTCAATTGACACTGTTTAAAACCATCCCCCTGCCAGAAGCTCTGGATGCAGCAGGATTGCAGTGGAATACAGGCGGGAACGCAAATTGGAGTGGACAGAACTCGGTGGTCTCAGATGGCGGCAGCGGCAGTGCAGCCCAAAGCGGCTCGATCCACCACGGAGAACAATCCTGGTTCGAAACCACCGTGCAGGGGCCTGGATTGTTGTCATTCCACTGGAAGGCGTCTTCAGAGCACAGCTGGGATTATCTGGCGTTTCAAATCGGTTCGTCGGAGAAGGCTCGCATCTCCGGTGATTCCAGTTGGCAACAAATGTCCCATGCCATAGAGGAGGGGCGACACAGTTTGCGGTGGATTTACAAAAAGGACCCCTATTTGAGCGGAGGCATGGATGCCGCCTGGGTGGACCGGGTTTCTTTTATACCCGGACAGGTTTCAGAGTCTGAACCCATTGCAACCGAGACCTTCGATACCCAACAGCAGACGGCCAAGTGGAGTCTATATATTGGGGAAGAGACTTATATTCCGGACTGGGTCAACGGCGGAGACGGGCACCTGAAATTTGCCCTTGATGAGACCGAAGTCTGGGTATTTGCCGACAGCCTCACCACAGGAGGGCAGTTGGTGGGCGATTACAACGCCATGGGAGTGAAGAGAATTCGCACTGAAGTTTGGCTGCCCGATCCTGATGCCATCAGTATGATGAGTTTTTACTTTTATTCCGCCAACGATCATCACCTTCATTTCTACGATTTGGACCAACTGCCGGACACAGCGGGTTGGCATGAGATCACTGTCCCGTTAGATACCAACGACTGGGTTTGGTACGACGAGGCTGGCTCCAACTTCGGCCCTCCATCCACAGGTATGCTGGCTGAAGTGGTGGAGGTCGGGCTGCTCGTTTACCCCACATTTGAAGGGGAGCCCACCGAAGTGGGGTTAGATAATTTCACCCTGCTTGGTGAAGCCGAGGTGGGTGTCGAAAAATCTTTGCTGACCTCAGCTAAGCAGGTTTACAGACCTGCCGAAACAATCAGTGTCTCGTTCGACAATTCCGACGGCAAACAAAATGACTGGATCGGTCTTTACGTAAAAGGAGCTGTCGCACCGGCCACACCCTCCATTCTGTGGTTCTACACGGACGGAACCCAGATAGGGAACACCTTGGTCAAGACGGGGTCGCTTGCGTTTGCCGATGGATTGCCCGAGCCTGGCTTGTACGAGGCGCGCCTTTATGCAGATGACGGCTACGAACTATTGGCCAAAGTTGAGTTTGAAGTCCGCCCCGCCCCCACCATCCTCCCGGTCAAGGGGAGCTTTGCGCCCGGTGAACCCATCCGCTTGACATTCACAAACCCCACCGCCACCGCCACGGACTGGATCGGCTTGTACAAGGAAGGCACCGAAGCCCCGGCTACGCCATCCATCCTATGGCTATACACAAACGGGACAAAAATCGGGACCACCGCTCTCAGCGAGGGCAGCATTGAGTTTGCCGAGGGACTTTCCAATTCGGGCCGTTATTTGATGAAGTTTTTCGCCAGCGATGGCTACGGAATTCTGGCTGAAGCTGGATTCAACGTGCGAAAAACTGACGGGGTCCCGTCGATCAGTGTTATGCGCAACGCAAACGGAAGCATTACCGTCACCTACGAGGGCAAGCTACAAACCGCCCCGACGATTAACGGCCCATGGAAGGATGCCTCCGGAACCAGTCCACAGACATTGAGTGCAGATAACACCTCCCTGTTCGGTCGTGCCATCCGGTAACTTGGGCAAACGGCAGTAGCGCCCCCTTCGCTAGGGAGTCAGTTTGAAGAGGCTTTTTGGCAACAAGCCTGCACCACGCTGGGCCTTCGATGCTCTGTGTGGATGTGCACAGGAAATGAAAACGCAACAACAACACCCCGCATTTTTTGACTGACTGGGAGACGGGTGCACTGTATTGGGCACTCAGGAAATTCGACGTTTCCTTCTGGGTAATCAGTTCCGCAGCAATGTTGAACGGTTGCCCTGTAACCGCCTTTACCCGGCACACGGCCGACGCGCTCCCTGAATAGAGGTTGAAAGAGGCGGGGAATGCCCCAGAAATTAATGACACGCCGCCCGGTGGCGACTCTTGTGCCCGGAGAGAAAACGGGAGAGCCAACAAGGCGACAGCAATGGTTTTGATGAATCGGTTTTTCACGAAATTTGAGAATGAAACACTTTGAAGCACAATCAGTTACAACTGAATCTCGACTGAAAGTCAGCAGCTTGCAGAAGCACACCGAAAGGTAAGGTCAATTGCAGAATGAGAACGCCACAGGAGCAATATTTGCACTGCCCAACTCACGGCAGTGTGAAGTTTAAATGCCACGCGATTAAACTCAATCCTTGCACTCTCTCGCGCTGTTGGCCAAACTTTTTCACGCATTCATTTCTGTGAGATCATGAAAATAACAACAAACGGAAATTGGTTCCGCCTGCTCGGCGCGGCGGCATTGCTGGCCTCAGGCATCACATCCATCGCGGCACCGAAGAAATTGCTGGTGGTGACAGTCACCAAGGGCTACCGGCACGGATCTATCCCCACCGCTGAAAAGGTGTTGGGGCAACTGGCCGCAAGCAACGACGACATCGAGGTGGATTACGTCCGCAATGATGAAGATATAAAGACAAAGATGTCTCTCGACGCACTCAAGGACCAGGACGGTGTGATTTTTGCCAACACCACGGGGGATTTGCCGTTGCCTGACAGGGAAGGTTTTGTGAAATGGATCCACTCCGGCAAGGCGTTTGTCGGGATGCACAGTTGCAGTGACACATTCCACGGTTTTCCCGGATTTATCGAGATGCTCGGTGGCGAATTCCTCACGCACCATGCCCAGGCGACTGTGGAGTGCCTCAACCAGGACCCCCTTCATCCTGCGGTCAGTCATTTCGGCGACAACTTCACCGTTCATGACGAGATTTATCTGCTCAAGAGCTTTCGCCGTGATCGCGTTCATGGCTTGCTCACTTTGGACAAGCATCCCAACACCAAGTTGCCCGGGGATTACCCCATCTCATGGTGTAAACAGGTCGCCAGCGGGCGTGTGTTTTACACATCGCTTGGCCATCGGAAGGATGTTTGGGAGAACAAGCAATATCAGGCGCACGTCCTTGGCGGGATTCGCTGGGCGCTTGGTTTGGCCAAGGGAGACGCCAAGCCGCAGGACACTCGTTACACCGTGAGGAGCGGGGAAAAGGAAGGCGGATTCCAGCCGCTCTTCAATGGGGTGGACCTGACAGGATGGAAACTCCGAAAGTCCGACGGCCTTGAGAGTTGGAGCGCGCAAAACGGGATGCTGGTCAACTCGATACCCGCCGGCAAACATGGCACTGACATTGTGAGTGTCGCAAAGTTTCACAACTTTGTTTTACGTTACGATTACATGATTCCCGCCGGGAGTAACAGCGGGATGTATTTGAGGGGCAGGATCGAGGTGCAAATCCTCGACGACCATGCACACGGCAAGCTCGAATCGGGCGGCAACGGTGGAATTTACAGCTTTGCTGCGCCATCAAAATTTGCCTCGCGCAAGCCGGGCCAATGGCAATCCGTGGAAGCCAGCATCCGAGGCGACCGTGTCAGTGTGACGTTAAACGGCGTTAAAATTCACGACAACCTGAAGGTGGATCGCGGAACCGGCGGCCAATTGGACAACAATGTTGGCTCGCCCGGCCCGATCATGATTCAAGGGGATCACGGGATGATCGCCTTAAGGAATATTCGAATCAAGTCGTTGGACTGAGCAATTGCTGAGTGACTTCACTTGCCAAGCGAACGGTTAATCCTCCTCCATCAGCACAAGTGCGGGCGGCTCATAGGCGGTTGTCAGTTTGGGGAAGCCTTACATCCAGCGCTTGGTTTGGTTTTGCCTTGAACCGACGGTCTCTCCAACAAGATCGACTTGGTCGCTAGCTCAATATTTAAAAACCAATCGACCCACTGCCCTGTCCATCTTATTTCAATTTTTTGTTGAAGACAGCCGCTCCCTCTCGCATCTTTCCGGTGTTACATAAAATGTTACGCACGATGAAAACCTTGATTCACACAAAATCGTCCCACGCTCGTGCCCGGCTGGGATTCACCCTGATCGAGTTGCTCGTCGTTATCGCAATTATCGCCATCCTTGCGAGCATGCTGCTCCCGGCGCTGGCCAAGGCCAAGGCCAAGGCACACCAGATCTCCTGCATGAACAACTACCGCCAGCTTCAGTTTTGCTGGCAGATGTATATTGACGACAACAATGACCACCTCCCGCCCAACGCCACTATCAGTGGCAGTTCTCGTGGCACTTGGTCCGCCACCGCAGCGACTTGGATCAACGGCAACGCCTATTCTGACGCCACAGATCAAAACATTCGCAAAGGTGTCCTTTTCAAGTACAACGACTCGGTCAAAATCTACAAGTGCCCGTCCGACATCTCCACCGTACTCGACCGCGGTAAAATTCCTCGTTTTCGCAGCGTGGCAATGAATATGCATATGAACCACATCCCTGATCCACGGGATCGCACGAGTTGGCACAAGTTCTCCGAAATCGTCTCGCCGCCTCCCTCCAACGCATTTGTTTTTATCGACGAGCACGAGGGCAGCATCGACAACGCGCGCTTCACCGTTACCCAACGACACGAATGGCGTTGGATCGACTTCGCCGGCACGCGGCATGATAACGGGTGCGTGCTCAGCTTTGCTGACGGCCACTCTGAACTTTGGAAGTGGAAAGAAGCGCGCACTCTGGAAATTTCTCAAATGAACGGCTGGATTCAAGGCCAGACCGGCGTGTTCGGCAAGGACCGCGACCTCGGGCGCATCTACGACGCCATTCCGAAAATCCCGCTTTAAGCCGTTTTCACTTGAACTTACGGATGCAATAAAGAGACTTCTCTCCTCTCAAAAACAGCTCCTCGCCCACCAGCGCGGCCGATGCGCTGAAACGGTCGTCCAACTCATTCAATGCCAACGCCCTTGGTTCTGCGTCATCGCTGATGACTAGCGTTTTCCCGTTTCGATCCGTCACGTAAATTCGTCCCGCAGCTGCCACCGGCGAAGAATAGATATTGAAAACTGACCTCAACCGAAACGGTCCGCTTGGCTCGTCGCCCGTGCGGGCGTTCACGCGGGACAACACCCCTTGATAGTGACGCAGGTAATACAGCCAACCGCTATAGAGCAATGGCGACGGCACATACGAGGTTCGGCGGTTTTTTTGCCACACGATCCGCTCCGTGCCGGTCAGGTCACCCTTCGCCCCTGCCAAGCGGATCGCCAGCAGTGTCTGCTTCTCGTAACTTCCTGAGGCATACACCATGCCTGCGGCCGACACCGGCGAAGCTACAATGTTCCCCGGCAACCCACCTGCCTCCCAAATCACCTGGCCTGTTTTTAAATCGTACCCGCGCACTCGCCTGGTTCCGCTGACCGCCACCTGAGTTTGGCCATCGTGTTGGATGACGATCGGAGTCGCCCATGAAGTAACCTCATCCCTTGATCGACGCCAGATTTCCCCGCCGGTGCGCTTGTTCAACGCGGCGATGAACGATTTCCCCTCGTGATCCCAGTTCACCACCAGTGTGTCGCCGTGAAGCACGGGTGACGAGCCCTCCCCGTGTCCGTGCTTCACCTGCATGTTCCCGAAATTCTTCAACCATACCAGGCGTCCACCAATATCGAGGCAGTACAGGCCGTTCGATCCGAAAAAGGCGAACACATGGTCGCCATCAGTCACAGGAGAGTTCGACGCCCATGTAGCCGACTCATGCGTGCTCTCGTGCGGTTGGCGCGTTGCCACTGTTCGCCTCCAAACCACCTCTCCGCTTTGGCGATCTAGTGCCATCACCGCGAACTGATGGTCGAACATCGGATTTATGTTGTTGTGCGCACCGTCCGGGGTTGAGCCGGCAAACGGCTTTTTTGGCCCGGTTTCCTCGGCGGTGGTGACGAAAACCAGATCACCCCAAACAATCGGCGACGAGTGACCAAGGCCGGGTAGGCCAATTTTCCATCGGACATTTTTTGTCTCACTCCACTCCACTGGTGGGTTGGCCAGCGGCCCGACTCCAGTGGCCAGCGGTCCGCGCCACTGCCCCCACTGCACGCGCGGATCTGCCGCTTGGCCAAGTATTGCTGCGGACTGCAGCAGGATTCCGCAAAGCAAAGGCAAGCCAAGTTTGTCCCACATAGGATTGATAATGGTCTTCATGTTGGCGAAAGCATGACGCGCACCCTGCCCTGTTGCAGCGACAATTTCAACCCGTCCAAACTAACGAAAACACTGAACCAGTTTGGCTAACACGATCACCTCCCATCTCTGAATTAATTTATAAATGACTTACGAGGGTGTTTTATTGGAGTAATCCCCCTCTTCCCATCCTGATAGGGGGTAAGAGGGTTGACAGGGGTGGTAATCTATTTGCCGCTATTTTGTGGCTGCGTAGCTCAGTTGGTTAGAGCGTGGGACTCATAAGCCCGAGGTCGCTGGTTCAATTCCAGCCGCAGCTACCACTTCAATTTTTCCGACAATTCCCAATGCCAAGTTCATCTAATGCTATCCATTAAGAGTATCTCGAAAGCGTTTGCCGGGCGGACGTTGTTCTCTGATGCGTGTTTACAGATCAACCGTCGCGATCGCATCGGCATCGTTGGGCGTAACGGCGCCGGGAAGTCGACGTTGTTTTCCATCATCCTCGGGGAGACCACGCCGGACAGCGGCGTGGTGGCGCTGGAACGAGGTGCAAAGGTAGGCTTTCTGCCGCAGGAGAGTGCACCTACGGGGAATGAGTCGGTGATCGAGTTGGTATGTGCCGTTTCAAAAAAGTTCGCCAAGGCGGCCCTCAACCTGGGCGCCCTTGGCCAAGCGAAGGGTTGTGAGCCTTCTGATGAGGATTACGAGGTGTTTGAGGCGGCAGGGGGAGCACGCTTGATAGCCAAGGGTAGGCAGATTCTCAGCGGATTAAGTTTTAAGGATAGCGACTTTGATCGTCCAGCGAGGGAGTTGAGCGGCGGATGGATTATGCGCGCCCACTTGGCCAGGTTGCTGGTGATGGAACCGGATTTGCTCATGCTCGATGAACCGACGAACCATCTTGACCTGGATTCGCTGATTTGGCTGCAGGGTCATCTGCAGAATTACCCCGGAGCCATTTTGTTGATCTCCCATGACCGGGAGTTTTTGAACCAACTCGTTCGGCACATTGTTGAGTTGGAATCCTGCCGGGCGATGAAGTACACGGGCAACTACGAGTCGTATCTGGTTCAGCGCGAGGCCAGTCTGGCACAGCACGTGGCGGCCTACGAAAATCAGCAAAAAGAGATCGAGCGCCTGATGAAGTTCGTGGAACGCTTCCGCTCCAAGAACACCAAGGCCACCCAGGCACAAAGCAAGCTCAAGCAAATCGAGCGAATGGAGAAGATTGAGGCTCCATTTGTCTCGCGCAAAAAGATGACCTTCAGCTTCCCTCAACCAGCTCGCAGCGGGCAGCGGGTAATCACTCTTCGCAACCTGGCTAAGTTTTACGGGGAGCTTCAGGTGTATGCCTCGCTCAACCTTGAGATTGAGCGGCAACAACGAATTGTCTTGGTGGGACCGAACGGCGCAGGCAAGTCCACTTTGTTAAAACTGCTAGCCGGGGTGATTGAGCACGAGGCCGGTGAGCGGGAGCTTGGGCACAACGTTCAACCAGGCTACTTTGCGCAGCAACGGGCCGAGACGTTGGATTTGAATCGTACCGTTCTCGAGGAGATGCTCGACACGTCGGCATACGTGACGGAGGAATCCGCACGGACACTGCTGGGCGGTTTCCTGTTCTCGGACGATGATGTGTTCAAGAAGGTCGGCATCCTGAGCGGGGGCGAAAAGAGCCGGCTCGCTCTGGGCAAACTGTTGCTCAACCCGCCCAATTTCCTCCTGCTGGACGAACCGACAACACACCTCGACATGGGCAGTATCGACACAGTGATTAAGGCGCTGTCGCAGTTCAAGGGCACACTGGTATTCATCAGTCACGATGTGCATTTCATCCGCAAGATCGCTGAACATGTCATTCATGTGGAGCAAGGGAACCTTCGGCATTACCCAGGACCGTATGATTATTATCTGGACAAGACCGGCCAGCAGAATTCCCGAAGCACTCAAGCCAGCCTGCTCAATGGAACGAGTGAGCGGAATGGCGCACCGGCCAAGCGGGAAGATGCCAAGGCCCGAAAAAGGCGCGAAGCCGAGGAACGCCAGGCGTTATCAAAAAAACGCAAAACACGGCAAAAGCTTATCGACAGCCTGGAGGAAGAAATAATGACTCTGGAAAAGAGACAGGCTGAAATCACCGCTCTGCTTGAGTTGCCTGAGACTTATTCCGCAGGCGGGCAAGCACAACAGTTTAACCGAGAGCTGATGGACATCAGCGCCACTCTTGAGAGCCATAACAAAGAGTGGAGCGAAGCTGTGGATGAACTCAACGCGATTGACTAGTTGCCCAAGCTCTTCCCTGCCCCTTTGACAGCGATAATCTCGCGTTGCTTCGGGGTTAGTGCGAATCGTTCCTTTTCGCCGCTCGGCCAAGCGACGTGAAGAGCCGTGGCCAGACCGGTTACGCCCAGAACCTGTGTCGGAGAGTTTTGCGACAAAAAACCGGAACCCAGTCTTACCGTCCGTGATGGTCCAAGCCCGGTTTCGATCTCAAGCCGCAGTTGCGCGCCAACTCCGTGCCGGTTTCTCCCTTCATTCTGGAGAACGACTCGAACTCCGCGGCGCTTGATTTGGTTCAGGAACAGTTTGGGTTTGGCTCCGTTTTGACAAACGACCAGATCCGTCCTTCCGTCATGATTAAAGTCCGCCGCGGCAGCACTCCGCCCTTCGCCGAACACGGCCAATGCGCTCTCACTGATGTCCGCAGCCTCGAATGCTCCGGTACCGTCTCCAAGCAGCAACACTCCAAAACCGGCATCCTGCCGGGATTCCTCGCTGTGGACGCTGAAAACATTTTGGCTTAATGCGATGTCTTCCGAACCGTCATTGTCAAAATCGGCCACCACCGGCGAGAAGGCGGAGGAGAATTGAGCCTCTGCTGGAAGTGTTTTAGCTTCGAAGTGACCGTCGCGCTGTACGAACACTGTGCTCTCGAGCGTTGTGATTTCCACACGCTGAGTGTTGCCCAGTCGAAGCGGAACGAACAACTCATCGATTGTTAACTGAGCGTAGTGATCGTAGCTGCGGAGGTACTCGGCAAGCCATGGCAGTGCACTGTTCATTGTCGCGAGATTCCGCCGCGGGAGGAGCCTACCGTCGGCGCCACGTTCGGTCTCGATGATTTCCCGGTTGCCGTCCTCGTCCAGATCGCCGTGATAGAGCACGAGCGGGACCTCGACGGACGCCTCGCAACCTGAATTGGATCCGCGGTTGGCCGCGACAAAATCCATGCGCCCATCTCCGTTGAAGTCTCCCGTGTCGATCCCCCGCCAAAATCCTGTAAACTTGGCCAAGCCATATAATTCAGTGCGGTCGGCAAATCCCTCCCCGGTGTTGATGAATACTTTAGGCGTTCCCCAATCGCAGGCGAGCAGCAGATCCGGCAGAGGATCGGAATTGATGTTGGAGAACACAGCACCAGCAACCAAGCCGACGTTTTGCAGGGCATCCGACCACTTGGAACTCTCGTTCCAGCCATCCTCTTCACGCAGGAAGATCCACGAATCTGCAGGCATCGGGTAATTGTTCGGAATGACCCGTGCACCAATGAACAAATCAAGATCACCATCGCCGTCGACATCGGCCATGGCCATCGACCCGGCACTGGCAGCCTTTGCCTTGATGGATTGTTGTGGTGCCCCGCCAGTTTGACTGATCGTGGCCATGTCACCAAACGCCAAGCCGTCGTCGTAGTTGGAAAACGCCTGCGCAAGGTTACCGTCATCAACTAAAACAGAGAGGACGTCACGCGGGCTTGCCCGGGTCTGCATCCCAAATTCATAAAGCTCAAAGCCCTTCCCGTCCTTGTTTCGATATCGAGTCGGTAACCCGCCCTTGCCATTGCCGATCACCAAGTCCTCCCAGCCGTCACCGTCCAAGTCGCCCCAGGCTGCTCCCGGGCCTTCTTGGGCAAGTGTCCACGGCATGAGCGGTTGATTCTGTTTCTCGTTGGATGGAGATTCAACATGGGATTTTGCGGCGGGAAATTTTAACTGCTTGAAAACCGGTTTCGCGCTGTCACTAACAACCGGTTTCGCTGCGGTTGGTTCGTAACGAACCCAGTAGGCACGGTTCCGTTCCACCTGGCCAACGACCGTCTCTTTAAGGTCGGGCCAGATGACTTTGAGTCTTCCTTTGCTTTCCGGCAGTGCAAAAACGCGCATGTAATCGTCCGAGGATAAGTACCGCCCTCCACCAATCATTTCCTGGCTTTGGGTTCGTCCAGCGTGTTCGAGTTCGATCCGTGCACCAATCCCTGCGGTGTTTCCCGGCGGCCCGCTCAACCGGACGGCGATGCGCGGCTTCGGAACATTGTTCCGATAAATCCCGGCAGGGGTGCGGAGGTTGTTTACGACGACGTCAAGATCGCCGTCCCCGTCGAGATCACCGCAGGCCATGCCGTGTGAGACAGCTTTTATGTCAAATCCCCAATCGGCAGCGCTTCCGGTGAACCGAAGTTCACCCAAATTGCGGAACGCCATGTTAGAGGTGTCCTGCACAGGGAACACACGGCGAGCCAGCAGGATTTCCCGGTTACTCATTTTTTTGTTTTTGCGCTGTTTGCGAAGCTTGATGATCGTGTCCAGATGACGTGCGTTCCGTTCCACCCCGTTGCTAATCAGCACATCCTCCAGTCCGTCCAGATCGACATCCATGAAGATGACACACCAGCTCCAGTCCGACGCAGCGATTCCAGCGTAGTTCGCGATCTCGGAAAACAATCCGTACCCACGATTAAGAAGGAGTGTGTTTTGCATGATTTGCTGGCGATCATTATATCTTCCCGGCACCGGGCTGTACTGAAGCCGTGGGACCATTTGGTTCTTCCTCGTCCGGTGACTGGTGTTCAGCATGTCCAGCACAAGAAAATCATCTAGGCCGTCGCGGTCAATGTCGGCAAAATCAACACCCATGGAAAACATACTGGTTTTCCTGAGTGCCAAAGCCGGGGCCTCACGAAAACGGCCTTGGCCAGTGTTGAGCCAAAGCCGGTCGAGACCGTCGAAGTCATTGCAAACATAGATGTCGGGGCGACCGTCTCGGTTGATGTCCCGGAACATCACTGACAATCCCCACTCGTACAACGGACCTGGCAACGGAGAGCCGTTCTCGCTCACGAACCTCCGGCCGCCGACCACGTTGCGTTCAAAACGGAACTGGCCAAGGTTGCGGTACAGCACATCCGGCAGGCCGTTTTCCTCGATGCCTCCGCTTTCGTTCAGCCTGAAACGATTCTCGAACTTTGAGCCCTCAACCGGCACTCCATCGACACTCGAGACTAGTTTACGCCCCCCGATGGTGCGGAATTTGAAATAGGTGTTCGGCATGTCCATCAACGTGGTGTCCCGGTAGTAGGTGGCGTAAAAATCAAGCCGTCCATCGGCGTCAACATCGGCAACTGCCAATGACATGCCACCCCGAGCCACGGATAATCCGGCCGATTGGCCATGCTCTTGGCTAAAATCAGCTCCGTTGTTCTTGAACAGCAGCGTGCCAGAGTGGACTGTGTTGACGATTAAATCCAGGTCGCCGTCCGAGTCCAAGTCGGCGAACACGGCTCCGGTAGCGTCTTTCCCCGTGCAATCCACGCCGTAAGCGCTGGCGGCCTCTTCGAATTTCCAGTTGCCTTTATTCAGGTACAGTTGGTTAGGGTTGTCCAGTCCGCACAGATAGATGTCACACCGGCCATCGCCATCAACATCACCCAGTGCAACCCCCGATCCGTTAAGGTATACCTGATTTCCCAACGACTTCTCTACGTCCAGCTGGTTGCTGAACTGAATGCCGGTTTGCTCTGGAGCAAGCAGAGTGAAGCCGGTTTTCGTCCCCGATGAAACGTCGAGCGGGCGCCACTTATGATTGGCTTGCTCAACCCATGTGACAGATGGAAGCGTTTGGGCAATCATGCACAAGCCCAATGCAACGGACAGCGTTCGATCTTTAATGTGTAACCTGTACCACATTTGGCTTTGTGATTTTGACGGCTGCCGCGTTTCGGGGTGCGGCCACCGATGCACTGGTGCCATCAGGCCAGTTGATAAGCTAACTCACCCCGGTTATTCTAGCGGAGAGTGTTGCCAATCTCAATGCTGCCGGATGAGGTGAACGGCTTTCAGTTCTAGTGCCTCGCCTCCTGGAATCTCAATAGCCCGGACTTTGAGTTGTGTCCCGCCTTTGGGCAAACGCAGCGAGCCTGCAGTCAGGCTGCCCCAACTGCGGTCAGGTGCCTCTTTGCGTCCAACGCGGTCCGGGCTTGGAATCGTCATGGGGACAAACGGCTTATCAACTTTCAGGTTAAGCTCGTTTCCGCCCGCCTCCACACGGAGCAGACTGCCCAAGTCCGGAGACGCACAGGCATATTTCAGTACGATCCGGTACTCCCCCTCCCGAACGACATAGAGATTCCAGTACGGATACGCTTTCGTACTGGTCCAGTTGTCCACCCAGTCGTTGGCCCAACCCGAACGACCATGGTAACTGATGCCATGAACTTTTGCATCGGCCCGTTTTCCTCCAGTTGGCGTCAGGTATGCGTAGTGACCTTCCAGCACGACTTCATTCCGCTCCGGATGGCCAACTTGAATCGGTATGGGGTCAAATCCGCCCGAGGCGGCACCTGCAAACCAGCTATCATAGCTTGCCTGAAACCGGGCCAGCAACTCCGGCTTGGCTTGAGCGAGGTTATGCGTCTGCGACGGGTCGCTGATCATGTCGTACAATCCCCAACCTCGGCGTTCGTTCACCGCTCGCCACCTGTCTGATCGTACTGCCCTGCGCCCCTCGTTCAGTTGAGTGCCACCCCATACCGTGAAAAGCGTACGACTTGGCCAAGGGCCCGGCTTGTTCTCGATAAGCGAGACGAGGCTCATGCCGTCCAGCGGCTTGGTCCTGTAATCACCGACCCCGCAGTACTCCATCAGCGTCGGAAGCAAATCGATGTGAGCAGCGATTGACTTGACGATCGTCCCGGCCGCAATCCGGCTCGGATAGCGCATGAAAAACGGGACACGACTGCCGCCCTCGTGTGCGCTACCTTTACGCCCTTTCATGCCGGCGTTGTAGCGGTCTGTATTAGGGCCGTTGTCGGAGAGATAGATAAAAATCGTGTCATCGGCGATCTTCAATTCGTCGAGTTTGGATAGGAGTCGCCCCATGTTGTCGTCAATGTTTTCGCACATGGCGTAGGCACAGGCGACCGCCGGATCGGCAACGCCCTTGTCTTGGTATTTTTCCCAGTACTGTTCGGGCACCTGCCAGGGCGAGTGCGGTGTATTGTACGGAACGTAACAAAAGAACGGTCGATCCTTGTTTGACTCGATAAACTGAAGCGCAGCATCCGTCAGCGTGTCGATGATGAATCCTCTCGTTTCCACCATCGTGCCGTTGTGCTCCAGCGTCGTGTCGAAATAATTGTTCCAATGCCCGGCACAAAAACCAAAAAATTCGTCGAAACCCTGACCGTTCGGGTGATGAGGGTACTGTGAACCGTTGTGCCACTTACCGAAGGCACCGGTAGCGTAGCCGTTGGCCTTAAGCAACTCGGCGATGGTAACTTCATTGTCGCGCATGATCTCGTGCCCGCGCGTCACACCGTGTACCCCGGTGCGGATGTGGTAACGACCGGTAAGCAGGCTGGCCCGGGTCGGGGCGCAGACAGGGCTGACAAAAAAACGGTCGAAGCGAACCCCTTCATTAGCGATTCGGTCGTGCACCGGTGTGTCTATCAATGCATTCCCATGTGATCGGACATCACCGAAACCCTGGTCGTCGGTGAGTACCAGCACGATGTTGGGTCGGCGTTCGGCGGCGGAAGCCGAACTTTGAATCGACGGCAACAAGAACAACAGAACTGCAAAGATACTGACAGGGTTCACAATGACCGAATTCTGCTCCAAACCGGATGGTTGCTCCAGCGAGAAAAAAGAGAGGAATCTGTCCTCTCTGCCTTAGCTTGCGTGGATAACGGTCTGCACCTCTTCCTCTTGGGCCACCTTGGCTTGCTCAGAATCCCCAACCGGTAGCACGGCCTTGTAGTGTTTGTGCTCGTAGTCCGGCTTGTTAGCCTCGTAAGCGGCTTCCATTCGTCGGTTGTACTCGCGCTCGCCAAGGATCGGTATTGCCTCGGCGGGCGGAACGAGGAGTTTGTGCGGCCGATTCGCATTCGGGCTTGGCTTCCAGCGCTTGGCCAAGGCGAACAGTTCCACCTCCTCGTAGCTTCTGATTTGAGCTACACGAGCAAAGAACTTCAATATGCTCACCTTCGGGGGTGGGTTGATGCCCCTTTCGATTTTGGACCAAGCCATGTGGTTGATCTTGAGGATTATGCACAACTTTCGCGTGTTATTTGTGTGTCGTGCACGCAAATCCTTGAGGTAGTTGTGAAACTCAAGACCCATTACTTTATTCCTCCGTTGTCTTCCGGCTGCAGCAGGGCGTTCCTCAGCTTTGCCCGCCTCCAAAGCCGTGCTACTAGCAGGGAGTCGCCTCTGCGTCAATGGTGAAATTAAGAAAAAGACGTTAAGTTTTGGGGTGAATTGTAGAAATGCAGCAGAATTCAGCTTGTTCCGTGCTATGGGTCTTGGCAACTTCCTCGCGCGCTCAAACGCCGGAATTAATTCAATATGAGTCATTTAATACGCTGGGGCATTCTTGGGACTGGCATGATCGCGGGTAAATTTGCCGGAGATCTAAAATACGCGCCGCACGGCAGTCTTGTGGCATCTGGCTCAAGGCGACGAGAGTCTGCCGATGCTTTCGCTGCGCAACATGGCGGACGTGCTGTCATCAACTACGAGGCGCTGATCAACGATCCGGAGGTGGAAGCCGTGTACATCTCACTGCCCAATGGACTTCACGCCGAGTGGTCAATCAAGGCGATGGAAGCAGGCAAGCACGTGCTCTGCGAAAAACCAATTGCCAGCAACGCCGCCGAAGCCAAGATCATGTTTGAAACCGCGGAACGCACCGGCCAACTGCTCGTAGAAGCATTCATGTACCGAACACTGCCGTCGGTTCAGAAAATCATCAGGATGGTAAGCGACGGCGCGCTTGGCCAAGTAAAGTTGATCCGCTCCAATTTTTCATTCACCCGCGAGGTGACGGAAGGCGACGCACGTTATGACGTTGAGCAAGCCGGAGGCGGGTTGATGGATGTCGGTTGCTACTGCATCAATCTGGCCCGTGCCGTGATGAGTGCCGAACCGACCGACACCGCCTGTTTTGCTCATTTGCATGAGTACGGCGTCGATGACTACGCTGCC
>Ga0163108_10001161_pt1 | contig 19367 bp, 17 predicted proteins | sample Fk1155metaG_FD_109644 | JGI IMG/M metagenome (GOLD analysis project Ga0163108, IMG submission 109644) | Marine microbial communities from the Central Pacific Ocean - Fk160115 155m metaG | ecosystem: Environmental > Aquatic > Marine > Oceanic > Photic zone | place: The Central Pacific Ocean...
AAAAAAGAGTTTCTTTTGGATTATAGATAACATCATAAAAAAATTTATTATTCCCGACGCCAGTATAATCTAATTTAATTTCATCTTCATTTATTAAACCAATACTTGTTGCATTAATTACCATATCAAAATTTGGTGTTTCACCCCAATCAACAATTTCTAATTCATTAAAAATTTTTTTTAAATCTTCTGTTTTAGTTTTTGTTCTATTGCTTATAATTATTTTTGATGCCCCCATTTTTTTTAAAGCTATTATTATCGAAGAAACAACTCCTCCTGCACCTAATATAAAAACAATTTTATTTTTAACATCATATTTAGTATGTTTTATCCCAAGTTCAAAACCTGCTATATCGGTGTTGTGTCCAATCACCTTTCCACTTTGGAAATATATTGTATTAACAGACTGAGACTCGCTTGCTTCAGAGCTTAATTCGTTTATGAATGGAATAACTGATTTTTTAAATGGTACAGTTACATTTATTCCATTAATTTCTTCATTTTTAATTTTGGAAATTACAGATTCTATATCACTCTCATTTAACTGTTGTTTATCGTAAATAGCATCAATATTTTTTTTTTTAATCCAATAATTGTGCAGCTTAGGTGAGAGAGAGTGCTCTATTGGATTTCCTATAACTAAATATTTTTTTACTTTACTTGTCATAACTCTCTAAATATTCCTTTATTTTTTTTACTGGTAAGCCCATAATTGTATCCTCTTCCCCTTCTATTTTGGAAAATAATTTTCTGCCCTCTCCTTCTATTTGATATACATTATAAGCATATAGAGCTTCATCTTTAATTTTTTTCAAATAAATTTTTAATTCTTCCAAGGACATTTTTTTCATAGTTAAAACTGCTTTATCGGTATAGTTCCAAATCATAGATCCACTTTTTGATATACAAACAGAGCTGATCAAATAATGTTTTTTTCCATTTAATTTTTGCAATATTTCTAAAGCCCCTCTTCTATTAGAAGGTTTTGAAATAATAACTCCATCTAAGTCGATAATACTATCTGCCCCTAATACCATTTCTCCATTTAACTTTCGACTAATTTTATTTGCCTTTAATTCAGCTAAATTTTTAGAAATTATTTCAGGATTTGCTCCTTCTTTTATTAAACTTTCTTTAACCAAATCTTCATCGACATTGGCTGGTTCAACTTCACAACCAATACCATTTTCTTCTAATATTTTTTTTCTAACTTTACTTTTTGATGCAAGAATAATTTTATTAATTCTTTTTTTTAATTTCATAAATTTTTATAATTGAAGCGGCTGTTTCCTCAACAGATTTTCTTGTAACATCTACTATGGGCCATTGATATTTTTTAAATGTTTCTTTTGCTTTCAATGTTTCTTTCTCAATTTTATTTAAATTAGTATAATCCGTTACATGTTTTTCTTTTAAAAAATTCATTCTATTTTTTCTAACATCTATTAACCTCATGGGTTCCGCGATTAAACCCACAACGCACTTTTCTTTTGGGTTCTTTTTTAAATAACTAGGTACTGAGTTTTCATTAACTAACGGAATATTTGAAGTTTTAAATCCTTTATTAGCCAAATATATTGATGTGGGGGTTTTGCTGGTTCTACTAACCCCCAATAATATTATGTCTGATTTTATAATATCTTCTATTAAATTGCCATCATCATGGTTCATTGTAAATTGAATTGCTTCAATTCTTTTATAATATTCACCATCTAATGTATGTTGTGCGCTTGGAATGTGTGTTGCTGTTTGATTTATAATTTTTGAAAAATTTGATATTAAATCTCCTATAACACCAAAACATGGTATTTTTAATTTTCTTGTTTCTTTTTCTAAATATTTTGCAAGATTGTTATCTACTATTGTATATAAAATAATAGAGTTTTCGTGTTTTTTAGCTAATTCTAATATTTTTAAGATTTGATTTTCTGTTCTTGTGAAAGAATATTGATGATCAGAATAATCAAAATCTTGAAACTGTGCCTTTATAGCTAGAAATATTCTATCAATTGTTTCGCCGGTTGAATCTGAAATTAAGTATATTTGATGTTTAATATTCATGTATATAATGTTTATATCTTTGTAATAAAATCCTCAAAATTTAAAATTTTTTCTATTTTAATTTGTTTTTGAAAAACGAGTATTTAGTTAACATATTTAAACATACTTAATATTAATATACATATTTATATATAATTCTTAATATATGTTAAAATACCTTATTTACTTTATATTTTATAATCGTAAAAATGTTAATATAAAGTTAATAAATTGTTAGTAATTAATAATTAACATTATTAACAAGATATAAATCAAATACTAAAGATTATATTTATTATTTATTATGAGTCCAATCCAAGACTGTATAAAAACAAAATCTACTAATATTAATCCTATTTGGTTAATGAGACAGGCCGGTAGGTATTTACCAGAGTTTAGAGATATAAGATTAAAAAATACAGATTTTATAAAATTATGTTTAAATGAAAAACTTTCTTCCGAAATAACCATTCAACCTTTAAAAAGATTTGCATTTGATGCTGCTATTATTTTCTCTGACATTTTAATGTTACCCTACGGACTGGGACAAGATGTTAGTTTTAAAAAAAATTTTGGACCCCAATTGGGAGAAATAAATCTTAAAAATATGTTAAAAATAAAAGAGATAGACTTTACAAATAAATTAAACCCTATTTACAAAGCTCTTAAAATTACCTCAAAAGATAAATTATTGGTAAATAAAGACTTAATAGGATTTGTTGGTGCACCATGGACTTTGCTTGTTTATATGATTAATAAAATTTCTCCAAAAAAAGGATTAAATAATTTTTTTTTTAAAGATAAATTATTAATAAATAAACTATTAATAATAATTAATAAATTTCTAAAAATACATATTAAACAACAGGTTAAAAATGGAGCTTCAATTATACAAATATTTGATAGTTGGGCTGGCTTAGTTGATAAAAAAGATATACCAGATTATATTTATATGCCAACTTTAGAAATTGTTAACTATGTAAAATCATTAAATGTTCCCGTTATTTGTTTTCCAAGAGGAATTAAAAAATATAAAGAATTTGTAGATGTTGTTAAACCCGATGCTCTTAATATAGATTATGAAGTTGATCCAAAAAAAATTTTAAAAGAAATTAATATACCAATACAAGGAGGTTTAGATCCTAAAACTTTACTTACAGATAAAGAAAATTTAAAAAAAGAGGCAAATTACTATTTAGAAGTTTTTAAAAATCATCCTTACATTTTTAATTTAGGTCATGGTGTATTACCTGAGACAGACCCAATGATGGTAGATTATTTGGTAAAATACGTTAAAAATTTTAAATGAGGAAGGCAGTTGTTCTATTTAACTTGGGTGGTCCAGACAATTTGGACAGTGTTGAGCCTTTTTTGTTTAACTTATTTAATGATCCTGCAATTATAAATTTACCAACTTTAATTAGATATCCTTTAGCAAAAATTATTTCTAAAAAAAGAACACCCATCGCAAAAAAAATTTATGAGGAAATCGGAGGTTCGTCACCAATTTTAAAATTAACAACTGACCAAGCTGTTGAATTAGAAAAATCATTAAATGCAATACAAAATGAGATAAATTTTAAAACATTTATAGCAATGAGATGTTGGCACCCTAGGGCTGCCGACACAATATATAAGGTAAAAGATTTTAATCCAAACGAGGTAATTTTAGTTCCTCTTTATCCACAATTTTCCTATTCAACATCAGGTTCATCAATATCCGAATGGAAAGAAATTTGTAAAAAAAATAATTTTAATATTTTTACCAGTATAATATGCTGTTATCCTGAGGATGAAAATTTTATTAATGCTCATATAGAAGAAATAAAAAATAAAATAAATAAAAATAACAATGAAAAACTTATTTTCTCTGCACATGGTCTTCCCGAAAAGAATATTAAGAATGGAGACCCTTACCAGTGGCAAATTGAGAAAACTGTTCAAAAAATAATTGAAAAGATAAACATAGAAAATCTTGATTATACTCTCAGTTATCAAAGTAAAGTTGGGCCTCTTAAATGGATAGGACCATCAACCAAAGATGTAATTGTAGAAACCTCTAAATCAGGAAAAAGTATAATATTAGTTCCAATAGCCTTTGTTTCCGAACATTCCGAAACACTAGTTGAATTAGATATTGAATATAAAAAACTTGCTATAAATAATGGTTGCAAAAACTATAATAGAGTACCTGCTTTAGGAACAAATAAAAATTATATTAAAAGTCTATCAGAATTGATTTTGAATAAAGAAAAATATAAATTTAAAGAAGGTTTATATACACCAAAAAAACAATGTTTATCAAAATTTAATAAATGTCCATGCTACCAATAATTTAAATATGAATTTATATTTTTTATTAAAATCTCTACATTTAATTGCTGTTATATCTTGGATGGCTGGTCTTTTGTATTTACCAAGAATATTTGTTTATCACGTTGAAAATTATAAAAAAAAAGAAACTACAGAAATATTTAAAATAATGGAAAAAAAATTATACTTTTATATAATGTTTCCTGCGATGATCTTGTCTTGGGTTTTTGGTTTAATTTTAATTTCTTTAATTGACTTTTCAAGTCTTGCTTTTTTGTGGCTTCAACTTAAGTTAATTTTGGTATTATTATTATCATTCTATCATTTTTATCTTGGGTCTTGTGTGAAAGATTTAAGTATTGATAAAAACATAAAATCTTCAAATTTTTTTAGAATTATTAATGAAATACCCACTATATTACTGGTTATTATTATATTTGTTGTAATTTATAAGCCGATCTAGGGTTGAAAATAAAATAAAGATATATATATTCTATTTATCTAAAGGAAATTCCCCAATAATGAATATTCAAGAATTAAAAGAAAAAAGTTCGGAACAGTTAATTGAAGAAGCTGAGAAATTAGGAATTGAAAACGCCAGCACTCTTAGAAGACAGGAAATTTATTTTGCTATTTTAAAAAAACTAGCAGGAAAAGAAGAAGAAATAACTGGTGGTGGTGTTCTTCAATTATTACAAGATGGTTTTGGTTTTTTAAGAGCTATAGAATCAAATTATCTTCCAGGAGCTGACGATATTTATATCAGTCCCAATCAAATTAGAAAATTTGGATTGAGAACTGGAGATACTGTTGAAGGACCAATCAGAGCGCCCAAAGAAAGTGAAAGATATTTTGCTTTATTGCAAGTCAATAAAATTAATTTTGAAGATCCTGATAAATCTAAACACAAAATAGCTTTTGATAACCTGACACCATTGTACCCAAATAAACAATTAATGTTAGAAGTTGAAAGCAACAAGGTAGAAAAAAAACCCGACTTAACACCTAGACTTATAGATTTAGTAAGTCCCATCGGTAAAGGCCAAAGATCGTTAGTTATTTCACCCCCTAAAGCAGGAAAGACAATGATATTACAAAGTATTGCTAATTCTATATCAGCGAATCATCCCGAATGTTACTTGATGGTACTCTTGATTGATGAAAGACCTGAAGAAGTAACAGATATGCAAAGAACCGTAAAAGGCGAAGTAATTAGTTCAACTTTTGATGAGCCAGCACAAAGACACGTGGCTATTGCTGAAATGGTCATAGAAAAAGCTAAAAGATTAACCGAACATAAAAAAGATGTTGTAATCTTACTTGATTCTATAACTAGACTTGGAAGAGCATACAACGCGGTTGTACCAAGTTCTGGTAAAGTTTTAACTGGAGGTGTAGATGCGAATGCACTGCAAAGACCAAAAAGATTTTTTGGTGCGGCTAGAAATATAGAAGAAGGTGGATCCTTAACAATTATTGCGACCGCTTTGATAGATACTGGAAGTAGAATGGATGAAGTTATTTTCGAAGAATTTAAAGGAACAGGAAATAGTGAAACTATATTAGATAGAAAAATTTCGGAAAAAAGAATTTACCCAGCAATGGATATAACTAAATCAGGCACAAGAAGAGAAGAATTATTATTTGATAAAAATGACCTTCAAAAAATGAACGTTTTAAGAAGAATTATTGCTCCAATGGGGTCTATGGAAGCTATTGAATTCATTAGTTCCAAGTTAAAAAATACTAAAAACAATGCCGAGTTTTTTAATTCAATGAATAAACCTTCGTAAAAATTAATTTCCTTTTAAAAATTTTTTTTTAAACTAAAATCTAAATTACGTGGACATTGATAAAAAAATTTACCAGATTAATATAAAATTAAATTTAAAAAAATTTGACGAAGTAATTTCTGAATGTAAAAAGTTAATAAAAAAAGAACCTAATATTAGTATTTTATACAATATATGTGGACTTGCTCTACAAGGTAAAAAAGAACATAAAGATTCCTTTAATTTCTTTAGTAAAGCAATTGAAATAAATAAAAATGATTTTGCACCAAAGATTAATCTTGCAAACTCATATATGTATTTAAATGATTTTAAAAATGCTGAAAAACTATTCCAAAGTTTATTAATTGAACAACCAGAAGATTATATTCTGATTGCAAACTATGCTAATTTTAAAAGAAAGATAAAAGATTTTAAATCAGCCGTTAAACTTTACAAAAATTCTGCAAAACTTTCAAAAAATCAACATATGATTTTAAATGATTTGGCCAAATCATACCAGAATATTGGAGAATTTGAAAAATCAAAAAAAACCTATGAAAAAATTTTAGAACAAAATCCTAATTCAATAGAAGCACATATTAGTATAAATAGACTTATAGATTACTCAAAAAATCAAGATCATCTAAATATAATGTTAAATTTGTATGATAAATTAGAATTAAATTTTAATGATAAGGCATTAATTTGTTTTGCAATTGGCAAAGCGTTTGAGGATATTAAAAATTATAAGGAGTCTTTCTTATTTTTTAAAAAAGGTAATAAATTAATTGAGACATCAAATAATTATAATTTAGAAAAAGAAAAAAAATTACTAAAAAATATTAAAAAAAGTTTTGAGGTTTTAGATAAAGGTATTTGTAACAAAAAATATGATAAAAGAAAAATAATTTTTATTTGTGGATTACCAAGATCAGGGACAACATTGGTTGAACAAATTCTATCATCGCACAATGAAGTGATTGGGATAGGAGAAGTAGACTATTTAGAAAAAAGTATAAATGATATATTTATACAGAATGACAAAATTTTGAATCAAAGAATAAAAGAAAATATAGATTCAAATAAAAACATATTAAATGAAATGTATTTTAATTATATGAATTTATATAATTATAAATCAAAGGTAATTACTGATAAAACTCCTCATAATTTTAGATGGATTGGCTTTATAAATTTGTTTTTCCCAAATGCAAAAGTTGTTAGTTGTGAAAGAAATATTAAAGACAATTTTTTATCTCTTTATAAAAATTATTTTGCATCTATAAAACATATGGGCTGGTCTTTTGATCCAGACGGAATAATTGAATATTGCAAAATGTATTTAGACTTATCAAAATTTTGGAAACATAAATATTCAGATTATATTTACCAATTAGATTATGATAAATTAGTTTTAAACAGTGAAAATGAAGTAATTAAACTATTAAAATTTTGTGACTTACCTTGGGATCCAAATTGCTTAAGTCATCATAAAAATAGTAAAGCAGTAATAAACACAGTAAGTATTTATCAAGCAAGAAAACCTATATATTCATCATCTTCAAATTTCAGTAAACACTATGAGGCGTATTTAAATGATTATTTTAAAAAATTATCAGCAATTGATTAAAATAATTTAAAAAATATACTACTTAGATGACAATTTATGCTTTATCGAGTGGTCCTGGAATTTCTGGTGTGGCCGTGATACGAATATCAGGAACAGAAACTACAAAAGTCATATCAAAACTTACAAATGGGAATTTCCCAAAGCCAAGAATAGCAACCCTTAAAAAAATCAACAAAATCAATACTAATGAGATGATTGATGAGGGTATTATATTATGGTTTCCAGGTCCTGAGAGCTACACAGGAGAGGATATGGCAGAATTTCATGTCCACGGTAGCATATCCGTTGTTACTGCTATCCAACATTCGATTTCAAAAATAGAAAACTGTAGATTAGCAGAACCAGGAGAGTTCACAAAAATTGCATTTCAAAATGGCAAGATAAATTTGTTAAAAGCAGAAAGTATTTCGGATTTAATTTCATCAGAAACAGAAATTCAGAGACAACAAGCTATAAAAATTATGTCTGGTAAAAATTCTGATAAATATAATTCGTGGAGAGAAAGGTTGTTAAAAATTTTATCAAATGTTGAAGCTAAAATTGATTTTCCCGATGAAGATTTGCCAGATAATATTTTAAAAGATATAAAAAATAATTCAGAAAAAATTAAAAATGAAATTAAAAAAAAATTAGATGATCAAAAAGTAGGAGAGAGAATTAGAGAAGGTTTTAAAATTGCAATACTTGGTCCAACAAATGCTGGAAAATCATCTTTATTAAATTATTTAGCGAGAAGAGATGCTGCAATTGTTTCTGAAATAGCTGGAACAACAAGAGATGTTATAGAGACACATTTAAATATTGATGGATACCCAGTTGTACTTTCTGACACAGCAGGAATAAGAGATTCTAAAGATGAGATTGAAAAAAGAGGTTTACGTCTAGCACTAAAAAAAGCAGAAGATGCTGATTTGAATTTAATAGTAATAGAACCTAAAAACGCCCATTTTACAGGCTTTTTAAAGGATATGGTATCAAGTGATAAGACAATAATTGTAGTAAATAAATCTGATTTAGGTGTTGATGAAATGATTTTAGATTTTAAAAAATATAATCCAATATATATTTCAATTAAAGATAATAAAAATATTAATAGTTTAATATCAGTAATTACAGATAAATTAAAAAATCAATTTATTAGTTCCGAAGATATTTTAATTACAAGAGAGAGACATCGTCAACATTTGGAACAATGTGTTTTGCACTTAGAAAATTTTAATAATAAAAATAATTTAGAAGATTTTGACAAAGCAGCAGAAGACTTGAGACTAGCCACCAGACATCTTGGAATTATTGTTGGTAAAGTTGATGTAGAAGAGATTTTAAGCAGTATTTTCAACGATTTCTGTATAGGTAAATAAACCCTAATTTTGCTAATTTTTACATCAAATTTAGCTGTTTTTATTAAAATTTACCTTATTTTACTCTCAGTTAGTTTGTCTTGTAAATATTTAATTCAGATATAAATTTATGCCATGCAAAAAGATTTATACTTTGATGTTGTAGTAATAGGTGGTGGCCATGCTGGATGTGAAGCAGCTGCAGCTTCAGCGCGGCTAGGCGTTAACACTGCCTTATACACTTATAATATAGAAAATATTGGAGAGATGTCATGCAACCCTGCAATTGGAGGTTTAGGTAAAGGGCACTTAGTTAGAGAAATAGATGCATTAGATGGAGTTATGGGTGAAGTAGCTGACAAGTCAGGAATTCAATTTAGACTTTTAAATAGGAGTAGGGGTCCTGCAGTTAGAGGACCACGAACTCAAAGTGACAGATATTTATATAAAACATACATGAAAGAAAAACTGCTAAACTACTGTAATTTAAGCGTTTTTTCTGATCCTGTTATTGAGTTCATATTTTACAAAAACACTATAAAAGGTTTTTTTACCCAATCTGGTAAAAAAATTGAAACTTCCAAGCTAATATTAACAACGGGTACTTTTTTAAATGGTTTGATCCATGTTGGAGAAAAACAAACACCTGCAGGTAGGTATAACGAAAAACCTACCATAGGTTTAAGTGAACAATTAAAAATATATAATTTTAAAATTGGTAGATTAAAAACTGGAACACCTCCAAGATTAGATTCTCGAACAATTAATTTTAATAATTTAGAAGAACAATTTGCAGATAATGATCCATACTTTTTTTCTTTCCTTACTAAAAAAAATTTAAACAAACAAGTTACATGTAGAATGACCTACACAAATTATGAAGTTCATAAAATAATAACTAAAAATTTAAAAAGAAGTGCTATGTTCTCTGGTAACATTAAAGGCATCGGCCCAAGATACTGTCCATCTATTGAGGATAAGATTGTCAAGTTTTCTGAAAAGGAAAGGCACCAAATTTTTCTTGAACCTGAGGGTTTGAATGACAATACTATTTATCCAAATGGAATATCGACCTCATTACCTTCTGAAATACAGCAGGAAATATGTAGTAAAATCAATGGTTTAGAAAATGTTAAAATCTTAAGGCCTGGTTATGCTATAGAATATGACTATGTGGACCCAAGAGAGTTATTTCTAACTTTAGAAACTAAAAAAATTGAAAATTTATATCTTGCAGGTCAAATAAATGGAACCACTGGATATGAGGAGGCTGCTGCCCAAGGACTTATGGCAGGAATTAATGCTGCTCTTTCAGTTAAAGGCAATGAACCCTTCATATTAGACAGATCAGAAGCTTACATAGGTGTAATGATTGATGACCTTGTTACTAAAGGTATTGCTGAGCCATATAGAATGTTTACATCTAGAGCAGAGTACAGACTTACCCTCAGAGCTGATAATGCTGACCTCAGACTAACCAAAAAGGGGATTGATATAGGAGTTGTTTCAGATCAGAGATCTCGATTATTTAAGGATAAATTAATCAACCTAAATAATATCACTAATAAAATGGAAAAATTAACCATTACTCCATCAAAGATCACTAAATTTGGTGTAAATATAGCCAAAGATGGTGTTTCCAGATCTGCTAGGCAAATTTTAAGCCAAAAAGATGTCAATATGAATAAAATAAGAGAGATTTGGCCCGATATAACTTATTTTTCTAAGGAAATTGATGATCAACTTGAAATAAATGCTCATTATAGGGGTTATTTAAAGAAGCAAAATGCCGATATATTAGCATTTAAAAGAGATGAAAATTTAATAATTCCTGCACATATTAATTATGATGTTTTAAGTGGCCTTTCAAACGAAGTTAAATTAAAATTTAAGCAAATCAAGCCAAAAACTATGGGTCAAGCACTAAGAATTGATGGTATTACACCTGCTGCTGTATATATTTTGTTGTCTCATGTCAAAAGAAAGTCTATTAAGCATATAGCTTGATTGATTCGAACATTATAGAATATTCAAAATTAGAGTCTCTGAATGTTTCACGTGAAACATTTTCAGAGCTGGAGGAATTTCGCACTCTAATATTAAAGAAAAATAAGGAAATTAACCTTATTAGCTCAAATACAGAAGATAATTCAAGAGAAAGGCATATAATAGATAGTGCACAAATAATTGATTTTGTTGATAAAAATAGTGATTTATGTACAGATTTAGGATCAGGTTCAGGTCTACCTGGAATAGTGCTTGCAATTATAATGAAACATAAAAAATCTAATATGAAGTTTAAACTATATGAAAAAAGTCATCATAAAAGTGCTTTTCTAAATGAAGTTATAAAAATATTTAATCTTAAAGTTGAGATAATAAAAAAAGATATCTTTCAAGAGAAAAATTTAGTTTCCGATATAATAGTTGCAAGAGCATTCAAACCACTTCCAGTTATTTTAGAACTTGTTAACGCAAATTTTGAAAATTTTAAAGAAATAATTTTATACCTGGGCAAAAACGGAAAAGAATTGTTGGATGAAGCTTTAAGCAAATGGCAATTTGAGTATAAGAAAAAAAAGAGCCTTACAAGTGAAGACTCATTTATAATAAAGATTTCAAATTTAAAAAAAAAAAAATGAAAGAAAAAATAATTTCTGTAATAAATCAAAAAGGAGGAGTAGGAAAAACAACAACGGTTATTAATCTTGCTGCTGGATTATCTCTTCAAGGAAAAAAAGTTTTAGTGATAGACTTAGATCCACAAGGAAATGCTACAACAGGGTTAGGATTATCAGATTTAGAAAATTCGGATAAAACAATTTATAGTGTTCTTAATGGAACTAGAAAAATTTCAGAGGTAATTCAAAAAACACAATTTGAAAACCTGAATTTAATTACTTCAAATGTTGATTTATCAGGCTTAGAAATTGAAACTGCCGACGATAGCAAAAGAGCCTTTATTTTAAAGAATCACTTAATGGCTTATTTGAACGATTCTGGAACATCATACAGTCATATCCTAATCGATTGTCCTCCATCACTTAGTCTTTTAACAATTATGGCATTAGTGGCTTCAAGTTCTCTGATAGTACCTTTGCAAGCAGAATTTTTTGCTCTTGAAGGGTTAACTCAGCTTATGAAAACAATAGAAAGAATTAAAAATAACTTAAATCAAAATTTAAATTTAAGAGGAATACTTTTAACAATGTATGACAAAAGAAATAAATTATCTGGTGAGGTAGAAAATGAAGCACGAGATTATTTTAAGGAAAAAGTATATCAAACTGTAGTTCCAAGAAATGTAAGATTGTCCGAAGCGCCATCTCATGGTGTGCCGGTATTGATTTATGATAAAACATGTCCAGGTAGTAAATCATATTTTAGTTTCACAGAAGAATTTTTAAATCAAGAAAAATTAATGGAGACAGCTGCATAATGAACCCAATTAAAATGAAAAGAGGATTAGGCAGAGGATTATCATCATTAATAGGTGATACCGAAGCAAATAATAAAACTAATAAAATATCTATTAGCTCAATTGTTAAAAATAAATTTCAACCAAGAAGGAGATTTGACAAAGATAGCTTAGATGAACTTGCAAGTTCAATTAGAGAAAGAGGTATAATTCAGCCAATTATAGTTAGAAAATCACCAGATCAAAATGGAAAGTATGAAATTGTTGCTGGTGAAAGAAGGTGGCATGCAGCACAAAGCGCTGGATTACATGTTGTACCAATTGTTGAAGTAGAAGCAGATGATTTAAAATCACTTGAATTTGCAATTGTGGAAAATGTTCAAAGAAGTGATTTAAATCCGATCGAAGAAGCAATGGGATATCAAAAATTAATAGATAAATTTAATTATGACCAAGAAAAAGTATCTAAATTTATTGGAAAGAGTAGAGTTCACGTAACTAATTCTTTAAGACTACTTTCTTTACCTAAAGAAGTAACATCTTTAATTGAGGAAGGTAAAATTACACAGGGACATGCTAAAATTCTTGTAGGTTTAGATAACGCTCATTTTCTTGCAAAAAAAATAATTGATAAAAAATTATCTGTTAGGCAATCTGAAAATTTAATCAGAATTCTTAAATCAGCAAAAAAGGTCAAAACTTCATCTAAAGATGCAAACCTAATCAATCTTGAGGCAAGTATTGAAGACACTATTGGATTGAAAGTTTTTATAAAAAATAAAAAAAATAACTCAGGCAACGTAACATTTGAGTATAAAGATCTTGATCAGCTTAATCGTTTATTAATGGTTATTAAAGCTAATTATTAGCTTGAGCAGTACTCATAATAAAATCATAAATAATGTTTAATGAACTTATTGAATTTTTTTTAACAGATAATTCCATATCATTTATACTATACAATAGCTTTTCAATTTCATTTACTTTCCATTTTAAAATTTGATTTTTAACTATATTTTTATCTTTCCAAAAAATTGGAGGTTTGCAGGATGCTAATATCCTATCTATATCTTCACTGCTTTGGTAATCCTTCCTCATTGTTAATAATCTTTTAGTTTTAGAAAGAAAAGTTCTTAAGATTAAAATACATTCTTCTGAAGAAAAGTTATTTTCATTAAGAATTTTATTCGTCTTGCTAATATTTTTAGATAGGCAATTATCAACAAGTTCCGAAATACTATAATTTTCAGCTAAGTTAGTAAGTAAAATAACATCTTCTGTATTTATTTTTTTTTTAGTAAGCATGAGAGATGAAATTTTTTGAAGTTCAGTATAAAGATTGTTTCTATCACCCCTACATCTTTCAACAACCAAATTTAATATTTCTCTTGATATTGAAATATTTTTTTCACGAAAAAAATTATTTGCTATCTGACCTAATATTTTTTCATCATCTTCATAAAACGGTATACATATAGTATTTTTTTCTTTTTCAAAAAAAGCTCTTAATTTAGATCTTTTTTCAAGTATGCCAGAATCAATTAAAATTTTAGTATCTGTTATATTTTTTTCAAAAAATTCTTTGCACAATTTCAAAATTTTATCACTAGATCTAGTGATAATAATCAATTTTTTATTATCAAAAAAAGATTTATTTAATAAACTAGATATGAAATTTTCATAATTGTTTAAAACTTCTATCTCCTCATATTTTTGTACTTCACCGCCAAAATCCTTTGTAAAATAATCTTTAATTACTTGTTTTTTAAAACCTTCATTAACTCCATATAATAAAAACATATTCAAATTTATTGATTTTAATTTTTGTAACTCGTAAGTTTTAATAATCATTTTATTTTTCTATAAAGTTTGGAGATAAACAATTATTTTTTCTGAAATTTTTGATAAGATAGTTTTTTCAATTGTCTTTTCGTATATATTTAACTCAAATTCACTATTCATAGTATTATAAATGCTAGAATAAGAAAAACTTTTTTGTAAACTATTTATTTCATCTTTGGTAACCTTTAAATTTGTTACTATTTTTATTTCAAATGTTTTTGGGTTACCTTTTGTGTCTTTAGATTTAATATTTTTATTAAGGTTAGTTTCTAATTTTAAATTAAATATCTTACTTGAGTTAAGATTCTTTTTTGTTAATCTTTTAATATTTTTTACTATTACTTTATTTAGTTTTACGTTTCCTGATGTTTCAATTTCTCCTAATTTAAAATTCTGGTCTTTTGTAGAGTATATTGGAGTATAACCACATCCAGAGATAAAAATTGTTATAAATGATATAAAAAAAATCTTTTTTATCATGAAATTAAAAAATTTATTAATCTATTTTTAACAAAAAATGTTTTGTTAATTTTTTTATTTTTAAAATTTTTTTCTAAATTTTTATTTTTTTTTATTTCTTCAATCAAATTTTTTTCTGATATATCTTTATTTGTTTGTAAAATTCCTCTTTTTTTTCCATTAATTTGTATAACAAATTGAATAACCGCATCTTCTAAAAACTTTTTATCAACTACGGGCCAACTTTGAAAAGAATTCAATTTTAAATCTTTAAGACATTCAGATGCAAAATGAGGAATTATTGGAGAAAATACTGATAAAATTTTTTTATAATTATCCATTAAAACATCATTATTAATTGGTTCATTTATTTTTTTTATTAAAAAATTATATGTTTCATGCATATTGGCTACAATTACATTGTAGTTAAATTTTTCTAAATTACTATTCATCTTATTAATCAGTTGATGAGTAAATTTGACAATTTCATCATTACTTACCTTATTACTTAATTTTTCATTTAATTTTACTATTATTTTATTATGTAAATCCCAAAGTTTTTGAACAAATTTGTAAGACGCATTCATCCCTTGATCTGACCACTGAACATCTTTTTCTGGAGGACTATCTGAAATTATAAAAAGCCTTACTGCATCAGCTCCATAGTTTTCAATAATTTCCTCTGGATCAATTGTATTTTTTTTTGATTTTGACATGGACTCTGAGGGTCCAACAATTACTTTTTTTAAAGTATCTGATTTTTTAAAATAATTTTTTCCATCTTTAGTTAAGACTTCGTTAGGACTTAACCATTTATTATTTTCATCTTTATAAGTTTCATGACAAACCATTCCTTGAGTAAATAGACCTTGAAATGGCTCTGTTAAATTTAATTTATCATTTTTGTAATTTATAGCTCTTGTAAAAAATCTTGAATAAAGCAAATGCAATATAGCATGTTCGACACCTCCAATATATTGATCTACTGGCATCCAATATTTTACTTCATCATAATCATAGCCGTATTTTTTGGTATTTGGAGAACAAAATCTAATAAAATACCAGGATGAATCTACAAAAGTATCTAGAGTATCAGTTTCTCTAGTTAATTGTTTTCCTTCAATAACAATATTTTTCCATGTTATTTCATTATTTAGAGGATTTCCTTTAGAGTTAAGATTAATATTTTCCGGTAGTTTTACCGGTAAGTCTTTTTTTGGAATAGGAAAAACATTTCCTTCTTTGTCATAAGCCATTGGTATAGGACAGCCCCAATATCTTTGTCTTGAAACTCCCCAATCTTTTAACCTATAATTAATTTTCTTTTTTCCTATTTTTTTTTTTTCAAGAATATCTATGGTTTTAGAAGTTGATTCTTCTGGAGCTTTACAACCATTTAAAAAATCAGAATTTATAATAACACCTGGGCCAGTATAAGCTTCTTTTTTTACTTTAAAATTATCATCTTTATCTATTGGTCTAACTACTGTCTTAACTTTAAGTTTATACTTATTTGCAAAGTCCAAATCTCTTTGATCATGTGCAGGACATCCAAAAACAGCTCCAAAACCATAGTCCATCAAAACAAAATTTGCAAAATATATTGGAACTTGTTCTGAATTGTTTAATGGATTAATTGCATTTAAATTAGTCTTAAATCCAATTTTTTCGCCAAGAGCTATAGATTCCTCAGTCGTTCCAGTTTTTGAACATTCTTCTCTAAACTTAATAAAATTAGGATTATTAAGAAAATATTTTGAAATAGGATGATCAACTGAAACAGCCAAGAAAGAAAAACCAAATAATGTATCGGGCCTTGTAGTAAAGCATTTTATTTCATTTATTGGTAAATCTCCTTTAATTTTAAAATTAATCTCGCATCCAAATGATTTGCCTATCCAATTTTTTTGCATTGTCTTAACTTTATCAGGCCAGTTCTGTAAATTATTTAGTCCTTCCAAAAGTTCTTCTGAAAATTTTGATATATTAAAAAACCATTGATTTAATTTTTTTCTTTCAACAACAGCTCCTGATCTCCAACCTTTTCCATCTATTACCTGCTCATTAGCTAAAACTGTTTGCTCAATTGGATCCCAATTTACATAATTATCTTTTCTGTAAACTAATCCTTTTTCATATAATTCTAGAAAAAAAAGTTGTTGATGTTTATAATATTTTTCAGAACAGGTAGATATTTCTCTGTTCCAATCAATAGAAAGTCCCATTTTTTTTAATTGATTTTTCATAGTGGATATATTTGACTCAGTCCATGTTTTGGGATCTAAATTATTCTCTCTAGCAGCATTTTCAGCTGGTAAACCAAATGAGTCCCAGCCCATTGGATGCAAAACATTGTATCCTTTGGAAAGTTTATATCTTGCTAACACATCGCCAATTGTATAGTTTCTTACGTGCCCCATATGAATTTTTCCAGATGGGTAAGGAAACATTTCTAAACAATAAAATTTTTTTTTTGATTTATCTAATTTAGATTCAAAAGATTGATTATCATCCCAAAATTTTTGCCACTTCTCTTCAACAACTTTGAAATTATATCTGCTCACTAGATTTAAATGATTTTAATTTTTCTGTTATTACTTATTATTCTTAGGTCTTATTTCACTATTATTATACTTTTTATAATTTTTCTTTTTATTTACTGCTTTATAAATTGAAGCTTGTTTTAATATTTTCTTTTTTAATTCTGTTACTAGAACACCTTTGCTTTCAGATACTCTACAATCGTTTAAATTTTTACATTTTTTCATGAAAACTTTTATGTCTAAAGCATCAACTCTAACTTCATTAGTAAGAAAACGAATAGAAACTTTAATTGACTCGCCCGCAGCCTTTCCATCACTATACCAATCAGTAATAATTATACCTCCACTATAGTTAGCTGAAATTAATGGCATGAAATCAATTGTGTCTAGAGAAGCTCTCCATAATTCATTTGAACTTGCAAAATCAAAGGTTCCACTCTTTTTTTCTCCTCCCATAAGTCGGAATCCTCTTCCTTCCTCAATATTTGCTTTAACTCTTTCCTCAACATTTGGTGATACTTTTCTAGCATCGGAAGGCGCAGGTCTAAGAGAAGCACAAGAATTTAATAAAGTTAACCCTAAAACGACAGTTAAAACTATTTTAAAATGTTTAGTATTAATCATGTTTAATTTGGTGTTATTTTATTACCATATATATATAAAATTATAAAACATGGTAATTAAAAACTTAAAAAGCCAATGAAATTAGGCTTTTTCGATGTTGATGTAAATTTACAACACATTAAGAAAAAAGCATCTAAAAATACAAATTATACGCAAATAACACTATTTTTTTAGTAAATATTAGCCTGTTTATAATTAATTATAAAACAATAAATAGGAGAAAAAATGGATAAGATAAAAAAACTAGGACTTACTGCTTTAGCAGGATCTATGGTTGCTACAAGTGCATCTGCATTAGATCTTTCTGCATCAGGTGGTTGGGCGCTTAGTTATACATCTGACAAAGCCGGAAATGATAAAGGACAAGCGTGGACAGCAGGTAACTCTGTAACTTTCTCAGGTTCAGGTGACCTTGATAATGGTTGGACTGCAAGTATGTCATACGAGTTAGATAATGATGTAATGGACGACTATTCTTTGTCATTAGATATGGGTGATGCTGGTGTATTTAAGTTCAGCGAACAGTCAAGCGGATCAGGTATTGATATTGCATCAAACGTGGTTCCAGCTGTTGATACTGCGATTTATTCTGCAGTAGGTACAGACACTACTGGTTATGGTGTTGTTAGATCTGCAGCTGAGACTGGTAACTTAGGTTATACGTTGACTACTGATGGTGGACTAAAATTATCAGCTGAGTATGCTTACGGTGCCGCAGGTAACGGAGATAATACATATGGTGCTACTTACACAGGTATTGATGGTATGACAATTGCTGTTGGTGCTGGTGAAATAAACAAAAGTGATGGTTCAAGTGGAATAGAGTCAAGAACTGTTGGTGTTAAGTATGCTTGGAGTGGATTCACTGCTGGTATACAATTGACTGAAGTTGAGCACGGCGCAACAGGTACTCAAGATGAAGATGGTACACACATGGGTATTACTTACAATGTGAACGATGACGTTTCTATTGGATATTCAAGACAAGAAACTGACTTTTCAGGAACTAATGCTACTGAAGAACATTCAGGTTTCCAAGCTTCATATTCAATGGGTTCAATCAGTTTTTCAGGTAGAGTATCAAAACTTGATAATGCTGCTGGAACTGCTGGATCAAGTGATGAAGACAAACACATTACTATGTCAATTGCGTTCTAATTTAGTTTAGACACAATACAAATTATTAACGGCCCCTATTTTAGGGGCCGTTTTTTTTTACATCGAAGAAACTTATTCCAGCAAAACCAAATATATTAAGCAGTTTAAGTTTAGCTGAATTTTCTTTATTTATTCCTCCAAGAGCAACTACTTTAGATTTAGTTTTTTTTGATAAAATATTGAACTTATTAAAACCTAAAAAAGTTTTATTTTTTTTGAATAAAGAAG
>Ga0163108_10001163_pt1 | contig 19355 bp, 9 predicted proteins | sample Fk1155metaG_FD_109644 | JGI IMG/M metagenome (GOLD analysis project Ga0163108, IMG submission 109644) | Marine microbial communities from the Central Pacific Ocean - Fk160115 155m metaG | ecosystem: Environmental > Aquatic > Marine > Oceanic > Photic zone | place: The Central Pacific Ocean...
ATCCGTCACCTCCGTGTAGTCGGTAGAGAGCATGGCGATGTAGTCGGTCCCGGCCTCCTGTTCGCCGGCGACGCCCTCGACAGCCTTGCGTTGTAGTGGAGCATCGGTCGGCAGGTCGATCCGGTTGCGTTCGAAGCCGGTGCGGTCTCGGGCCACGATCTCGAGAACACCAGCCTCGCTGATCTCGACGTTGCCGCTCCAGATGCCATCCCTGTAATCGAAGACAGCCCGGGTTTCACCGACGAAGATGTCGGAGGAACCGCAGGAGGGGGCGATGCCCTGGATGGTCACCACCTCCCGGTTCGGGTAGAGGACGCCATCGCAGATGGTCCCTCCGCGTACGGATGTGATCTCAAAGCGGGTATCGATACGCTCATTGAGATAGGCGCGCCGCTGGTCGGCGTAGTCACGCAGGCGGTTGATCCGTCCGCCGGCGAAGAGCGGGGCGACATGGTCGATCCGGGCATCGACCTGTTCATCTCCCCAGGCCGATTCGAGGAAGGTTGCGATATAGCAGAGATAGTCCGGGGCGTAGCGGGGGTGCTCCAGGAAGCGCTCGATCTGGTCCACTGTCGGCCGGAAGAGCTCCTGGTTGGCCTGGTCAAAGCAGCTGTCGAGATCCCAGGGCAGCAGCACCCAGCGGTCGTCGCTGAAGCGGTGGTAGAGGAAGTAGTCATCGCCATTGTTCAACACGATGCTGTTCTCGGTGGAGCCGAGCATCGCGAAGGTGGCGAAATACTTGCTCCATTGGAGAACGTCAATTCTCTGTTCGATCGCGTCGGGAAAGTCATCATCAGAGGTTTCTCCGCGATCGAAGTCGCGGCAGAGATCGAAGACGTCGCTGTAATCGTCCTCATCCCGGTTGGTGTCCTTGCGGTAGTCTCCGCGGTAGCGGCCGGGGTCTTCTCCCCGGTAGTCGAGGTTCGCCTGGCCGATTCCGCGGTAGAGGTTGCCATCGTTGTCGTTGGGAAAAACCCGTTCGAGAAACGCCTGGCGGATGACCTCGACGCGAAGATGCCAGCCCGGGTCGAGCTCTCTGTTGAATGAGAGCCGCCGAAACCACGCCAGCGGAGTGGCGGTTCCCGTGCGCCGCAGAAAATCCAGCCCGAGCCACTGCTGGTCCGCGTTGCAGCCGTTCATGTTGATCCTCTTGACCCCATGGAAATCCGAGTCGTGGTCGAACTGGATCCGGTAACTCAGCGGGTTGCAGTTGCGCGCCGACGATCCTCGCAGGCGGATGCCGCGGTTGTGCCAGGCGCGGCCATCCGCGACCAGCGTGATGTTCAGGATGTCGTTATCTCCCCTGCCGCGGTTTCGCAGGCTCCGCAGGGCGTCTCCCCGCATGACCACCCGATAGAGCGGACGAAGCTCATCGGCCGGAGAGTTCTCGACCTGGTAGAGGAACGGCCGTTCCGGGGCGTTCGCCGGCGCGCGGACGGCTTGTTCGCCGATGCCCTCCGCGTCGATCCAGAACGCGATGACCTCGCGATCCGCGCGCGGCGGGATGTCGGCTCCGTAGACACCGTTGCCTTCCACCCCATCGTCTCCTTCGCCATCATCGACCATGGCCGCGGACCGTCGCGAATCCTCCGCGCCATCGACCTCCCAGGCGAGCGTGACTACCTGGAGTGGCCGGTCGTCGGAGACGATGGCCAGGACCCGTACGCTTTGCTGGTCTGTCGGGATGATCGGCTGGTGACGTACGCCGACAATGACAGGCGCGGGGTCGGGCTGGGAGGACGTGTTAAAGCGCCCGGGTGACCCCTGCTCTTCGCTTGCCCGCCAGGCCGGCCCGTAGCGGTTTTCCAATCCGGGGTGGATGAGCTCAAGGGAGGGTCCCTCCCCATCGGGCGACTCGGGGTAGCTCCCCTCGTCGGCGAAGCGCACCCGGTCGGCGGTGTTTCCGTTGGCATCTCTCAGCAGGAGAGTCTCTGCGGTATTGCTGAGCGCTCCATCCCACGGTCCCAGCGCGCCCTCGAGACCATAGTGCTTCTCCAGCGCGGCGGGGTCCCGGGCCAGCACCAGGTACTCGCCCGCGCCCACCGTCGTGCCGGCTGGAAACTCGTAGTCGATTCCCCGGGTGAAGGCCCAGCCCCCCAGGTCGACCGGCTCGCCGGAGCGGTTCAGCAGCTCGATATACTCGCCGCCGGCATTGTCGGCGGGATGATACATGATCTCATTGATGACGATGTCGTCGCGCGGCTCGTAGCGGTTTGCCATGCTGGGAGTGTTCTCGGTGAAGACGACCCTGTTGTCGGCCCCATCCGGGAAGCGTCCACTGGAGAAGCCATCGAGAGTTGTGCGGGGATTGAGGCTGTCGATGAAGCGTCCGTTTCCATCATCGATAAGAATGGCCTGGGCTCCGTCCAGCTCAAAGCCCAGCTGCGATTCAAAACGCACGAGCCTTTCGCCGGAGGGCAGGGCCAGGCCCTCGGGGAAGGTGAAGCTGCCGGCCTCGAGCGGGAAGAGGCGTATTCTTCTTCCGCCGAGGTCGACCGTTTCGGCTGTCGGGTTGTAGAGCTCAACCCACCCGCTGCCGACGCCTCCCATATAAAGTTCGTTGACGACCAGGTCCCTGGGCGCCGGCTCCGGATTGGGCACCTCTTCTTCCTCCCCCTCTTCCCGCTCAATGATGTCGAGAAAAGGGGAGAGGCTGAAGTCGGAGCTTTCCAGCCCGGTATTGTTTCCCTGCACGGCCAGGATGTTCTCGCCTTCACGCAGCAGGCCAATGTTCTCAATCGGAAACTCTTCCACTACCCCGGCCTCGTGGTTGACGATCGTGGGGCTGTTGAACTCGGTGGCATCCATATTTGCCCGTGCGATCTCTTCGCCGTTGAGGTAGGCGACGAAGCCGTCGTCGTAATCAACCGAGAGAATCATCTGTTGCGCCAGGGCAGGGTCTGCCAGCTCGAAGCGGCGCCGGATGAAGACGCTCTGGTAGTTTCCCGCCATGTCGTCCAGCACCGTCGCATCGTCCCCGTCTCCATAGCCGAAGCCCGCGGGTCCGGAGTCCCAGCCCCCGTCGTCGAAGTCGAGCCCGTTCCAGTTTTCGGGCGGGGCCTCGGTTCCTCTGAAGAAGCTGAATTCCGCTCCTCGGTCGACGAGCGCTATCCGGTTTTCCCGGGGAGCCTCGACCGAGGTGATCTTCACCGAGTTGGATTCTCCGGGCGTCCCCCCGACTACATTCGAGGCTGCCCAGGCCCGCGGATCGGTTTCTTCGCGATCCGGGGAGATACGCTCAAGCGATGGCCCCAGGCCATCGGGCGTCTCCGGCCAGGAGTCCGATTCTCCGTAGTCGGCGAAGGAGACCATGTAGCCGCCGGGTGTCCAGAGTTGGAGCAGCTCTCCGGCATTGTCGAGATTGCCGGAAAAGTTTCCTTCGAGAGCGGCTCTCTCGAGGTCATAGCGGTCCGCAAGCAGGTCGGCGTCGCGGGCGATCACCAGGTAGCCGTCCGCGGCGATGGTCGTTTGCGGTGGAAAAACGTAGGTTATCGCTCCTCCAAGCAGCCACCCTCCAATGTCGACCGCGCGTTCGCCGTAATTGTAGAGCTCGACGAATTCCCCTGAGGAGGCTCCGTCGGCCGGGTGGTAGTGGATCTCGTTGATGATGACCTTCTGCGCGTCTGCCGCCGCCGGAGCCAGGGCGAAGGCCGCGCATAAAAAGATACCTGCGAGTATCCGAGTTCTGACGTTCATTGGTTGTCTGTCCTGACTGAAGCCTGACCCACAAAGGTACATCTTCCCGCCTCAGGGGCGTCATCACAAGCAATATGAGGCGAATCACTCTGGATGGACCTTGAAGGGTCAGGGGCCGCCTTTCTTCCGGTCTCTCGCGAGGGTAAAATTTTCAGCCATGAAGGGTGAACGAAAGAAAAAGATTCGTCTTGGTCTCGGTTGGGTCGCCGCCGCCAGCCTGGCCCTGGCCGCTATGGCCGCTATCCTGCGGCAGGAGCCTGACCCTTTGGCGCTCTGGCGTGAAGGAATCGCGGCGCAGGTGGGCGCCCGCGCGAGGAAGGAGTGGGGGGCGGCGCCCGCGGTTGAGGGTACCGGGAGCCTCGGCTCTCCCCGGATGATCACCGTTCATCATTCCGGAGGCGGAGTTTTTTCCGCGCTCGACGAGCTGGCAGCCTCCCTGGCGATCAAGGGGATCCAGGAGACGCACATGTCTGTCAAGGGCTGGGATGACATTGGCTATCACTACATTGTCGATCCGGCCGGTCGAGTCTGGGAGGGCCGTCATCTCGACAGGATAGGAGCTCACGCCGGCTCCCGGCAGCTCAACACCGGGAACATAGGGCTGCTCCTGCTGGGGAATTTTGATCTCCAGGAGCCTCCGCCGTACCAGCTGGCCCGGCTTGGAATTCTGCTCGACAAGCTTCGCCAGCTCTTCGACATCTCTTCTGCTGAGGTCTATACGCACAACGCGGTCCGGACAAGGGAGGGGCTTGGGCCGACGGCCTGCCCGGGCCGTCACGTCAGCGAGTGGCTGCAGAAGCGCCGGAATAAGAAATAACTCTTGGGAGCGCCAAGCTTGACTCGCTTTGTTAAGGCGGTTATCGTTCGGTTCTGCGCTAGGTGTTCGAGGAATTTTGCAGACTGTCTTTAGTGTGCGAGGACTGTCTTAGGTGCTAGATTCGGTCCATGATGAATGCGGCATTGCCGCGGTATACCGGCTGGACGAGTCGCCGGACTCCGGAGGAGAGCCGTACGAGGGCTCCGTAACCAAGCTGGTTCCGGATATGCTGATCGACCTGCAGAACAGGGGTCAGCTCGCAGCGGGTCTCACGCGCTACGATGAAAACGCCGCGCAGTTGATCGACACCTACAAGCAGGTCGGCAGCGTGACAGATGTGTTTCACCTGACCCATCCCGACCCGGGGAAGTTTCGAGCCATTGTCGATGAGTACAGCGGCCGCGCCGCGATCGGCCATACCCGCTACGCGACCTGCGGCAAGGAGGGCCGGGAATACGCCCAGCCTTTCGAGCGTCACCATGGCCGCAAGTGGAAGTGGTTCGCTTTCTGTTTCAACGGCAACATCGCCAACTACGCCGAGGTGCGCAACCAGCTCCTCAAGCAGGACAAGGGCGATTACCATCTTGCGCATGACACCGACACCGAGCTGTTCATGCACCATCTGTCCTATGCCAACAAGGGAGATGAGAAACCTGATTTTGTCGAGGTCTTCAAGCATATCGCTGATACGGTTGATGGAGCCTACAGTCTCGCCTTCCTCAACGCGGATGGAGACCTGATCCTTGCGCGCGATCCCCTTGGTGTTCGTCCCCTGGTCTACGGTTCTCGCGGAAATCTGTTTGGCGCCGCCTCCGAGAGCCTCGCCCTTGCCAATAAGGGTTTTGACAATCTTCGCGACCTGGAGCCCGGCCACCTGATTCATGTAAGGCCCGATGGGTACGAGATCAAGCAGTTCGCCCCATCGCCGCGCAAGGCGCATTGTTTTTTCGAGTGGGTGTATTTTGCCAATGTCGCATCGGAGCTCAACGGCAAGTCGGTATATCTCGCCCGCAACCGGCTCGGCGAGGCGCTGGCCGATGTGGAGCCGCTGGAGGTCGATTCGGAGGAGTGTATCGCGGTCCCGGTGCCTGATACGGCCAAGGCGGCCTGCGATGCCATGGCGCATCGGCTCGGCATTCCCACGAAGGAAGGCCTGATACGAAATCGCTATGTGGGGCGAACCTTTATCGAGGGCAAGAATCGCAAGGCGAGGGTCGAGAGAAAGTACACCGTCTTGCCGGAGGTGGTGCGCGGCAAGAAGGTCTTCCTGGTCGAGGACAGCATCGTTCGCTCGACGACACTGCGCGTTATCGTGAAGATGCTCAAACAATACGGCGGCGCCAGCGAAGTTCACGTGCGCGTCGCTTGTCCGCCGATCATGGCGCCCTGCAGCTATGGGATCGACATGTCGACGGTCAGCGAATTGATCGCCCCGCAGTTCTTCGACGAACCGGTCAAGGGGGAGCTGGCGGCCGATGGCCTTGCGGCGCTGGCCGGGGACCTGGGCGCCGACTCGCTGCGTTACCTGACGGTTGAGGAGCTGAACGGCGCGCTCGGACTCTCCGAGTGCGAGTTGTGCGAGGGCTGCCTGACCGGTGAATATCCAACTAGCTGGGGGCAGAAACTCTATAAGGAAGCCCTGCTTTCACGGGATTGTCCGACCGAAGGCCGCACCTACGAGCGCCTTGGCCTTGGTGAAGAAGGCGAGGCGGGGGCGGGTCCGGAGGGGTCCGCGCAGGAGGTGCCGCTGGGGGCGTCCTCCCCTGAGGACGGCAGCTGATTCCGCCCGCGCTGCCTGGCTGGGCGCGGGGTCTTCCCGGGCAGCCGCCCCGTGTGAGAATCTTGTCCTGCCGGCCGCAATGCCCTACCATGCCAGGCTCTTCTGGTTTGATGGCCCTTGCCGATCCCGGGACGACCCGGTTCGAGTGTGAGGGCTGAACACATCATGGGCTCCCAGGACATCCGGAGTATGACAATGCGCTTCTTCCCCATCGTGCTGTTGGCGGCTTTCTCCTTCTCTCCCGGCCTCCGCGCCGTAACCCGGCTGGTGGTCGTATCAGATGCGCCAGCCCGAGAGCTGGCCTGGACACCCTTGAGCTTCAGGCTGCAGGGCGTACCCGACCTGCCCGGAGCCAGGATCCGGCGGGTCTCCGATGGTAAGGAGCTTCCGGCCCAGCTCGAGCGGGTCAAGGGCGGCGTTATTGTCCACTGGGTCTCGCCCAGGCTCCCGGCCGGGAAGAAGAGTGAGTGGGTCATCGAGCTCCTGGGCAAGCCGCCGGCGGGAAAGGACCGCGTGAAGGTGCTCACACAGGGGACTGGTTCGAGTCGCATCGACATCGATGGAAAGATCTTCAGCAGCTATGTTCACGGAGGCAAGGGTCTCTTCAAGCCCTACTTCTACCCGCTGGGAAATCCCGCCGGAGGAAATCTGACACGGCATTATCCTCTCAAGCGGGGGGTCAAGGGTGAGCGCGCGGATCATCCGCACCATCGATCCCTGTGGTTTACCCATGGGGAGGTGAATGGCGTGGACTTCTGGGCCGAGAGCAAGACGACGGGGCGAATCGTTCATCGCGGCTTCAAGAGCAAGGAGTCCGGGTCCGTCTACGGTCGCCTGGTCTCGACAAACAGCTGGGAGACCGTAAAGGGAGAAAAGATTCTCGAGGAGCGCCGGGCTGTGCGGATCATCCCGCTTGCATCAGGGCAGGTGCTGATGGACTTTGACATTCGCCTGGTGGCTACGGAGGGCGAGGTGCTTTTCGGCTCGACGAAGGAGGGCTCTTTCGGTCTCCGTGTGGCCGGCACGATGAAACAGACCAGCGGCGGAACCATTAAGAATTCCCGCGGAGGCCTGGGCGCGGCGGAGTGCTGGGGTAAGCCGGCGGAATGGATCGATTATTACGGACCGGTCGATGGCAAGGTGGTCGGAGTTACGATCATGGACCATCCCGAGAGCTTCCGCCATCCGACCCATTGGCACATCCGGGATTACGGTCTTTTTGCCGCTAACCCGTTTGGGCATCGGCATTTTTACGGGAAAGAAGCGGCAGGCAAGGGCGATTATCGGCTACAGAAGGGGCAATCCATTCGTTTTAAATACCGGCTGTACATTCACCATGGAACCACTGCAAGCTCTAGTGTAGGAAGGGTTTACGAAGGTTTCTCCAGCCCGCCTCTTCTCCATCTGAAGCGCTGAAGGATTCTCCGAGCCCTCTTCCGGTGTCGACCCTCTGCGTGATACAATCGTCGTTTTGCATCACTTTTGCAGGACAGTGTCGACATGGACCGACTTCTTTCGTCTCAGGCCGCAGCTCACCAGGGAGAGGAAATCCGTCTCGCTGGCTGGGTACATAACCTTCGCAATCACAAGGATGTACAATTCCTTGTCTTGCGTGATCGGGGCGGATTGATCCAGGCTGTAGCTCAGCCATCCTCGGGGGTCGACCTGACGGAGCTCGGCAAGGAACATGTCGTCGAGTTAACCGGCACGGTGATAGAAGAGCCGCGGGCGCCGGGGGGAGTCGAGGTCCATCTTTCCTCCGTCAAGGTACTCTCGACCGCCGAGGAGCCGCCATTGGAGATCAACAGGCCGAGGGTTCTTGCGAAGACGCATCTCGACAAGATTCTCGACAACAGGCCGATCTCTCTGCGGGCGCCGGAGATTCGTGCCGTCTTCGAGGTCCAGGCTGTCCTGGTTGAGGCCTTCGGCTCCTATCTCCGATCCCAGGACTTTACCGAGATCAAGAGCTCGAAGCTTGTCGGCACCGGCACCGAGGGTGGAGCCAATGTTTTCGAGATCGATTATTTTGGCCAGCCGGCCTTCCTGGCCCAGTCCCCGCAATTCTACAAGCAGATCATGGTGGGCAGCGGGCTCGAGCGGGTCTTCGAGATCGGGCCGGTCTACCGCGCCGAGAAACATGAGACCTCTCGTCACGTTAACGAATACACCTCGCTTGATTTTGAGATGGGCTTTATCCGCGACGAGCAGGACATCATCTCCATGCAGATCGGGCTGGTGGGACATATGCTGGCCGCTGCCAGGGAGCGCTGCCAGGCCCAGCTCGAACTCCTCGGCGCCACGGCGCCGGAGGTGGATGGAAACATACCCCAGGTGACCTTCAAGGAGGCAGGAGAGATTCTCGAGGGAGAGGGCCATCGCTGCGGCAAGAGAGGCGACCTTGACCCCGAGGGAGAGCGGCTGCTCTGCGCCTGGGCCGAGAAAGAACACGACTCCGACTTTCTCTATGTTGTCGGGTTCCCGCTCTCCAAGCGCCCGATGTATACCGCCTTCCGGGATGATGATCCGGAGACCTCGCGGAGCTTCGACCTGCTGTGGCGCGGCCTCGAGGTTACCACTGGCAGCCAGCGCATCCATGACCATGCGTTGCTGTGCGAAAAGATGAAGGAGCGCGGTCTCGACCCGGCCGAGTACGATTATTATGTGAGCGCCTTTCGTCACGGGATGCCTCCGCATGGAGGCCTCGGCCTTGGCCTTGAGCGTTTCACCATGCAGTTGCTCGGCCTGGCGAATGTCAAGCAGGCGACCCTCTTTCCCCGGGACCGCCGCCGGATCTCGCCCTGAGAGCCGGCCGGGCTTTTTCGGGAGCTTGCACAGGAGCGCGTTCTGTCCGACTATGGGGCCATGACAGGCCGGGAGTTGTACTCATGAAGAAAAACGCCTGGTGGTGTTCAGCGGGTCTTTCAGCCCTCGCACTGTCCCTTGCCCTTGCAGGCTGCGATGGCGGGGCCGGGGAAGGAGGCGGGGATTCCGGACCGGGCGATCCGGTTCCAGCGCGCGACAAGGTGACGAAGATGATTGAAGAGCTCGACAGGATCTGCCGTGAGCAGACGGTTTACATGGTCGGTCCGGAGAAGGGCGCCCGGTTGGCCGAACTGGTTCGCGCGCACGAACCCTCGGTGGTGGTGGAGTGCGGTACGGCGCTGGGCTATTCAGGGCTCTGGATTGCCCGTGAACTCGAGAAGCTCGGCAAGGGAAGGCTCATCAGCATCGAACTGGATGCGGACCGGGCGCGCCAGGCTCGTGAACATTTTGAGCAGGCCGGGCTCTCTTCCAGGGTGGAGGTCCGCACGGGCGATGCGAGGGAGCTGGTAAGCAAGATCAGGGAGGAGGTTGATTTCCTCTTCCTTGACTGCAATTACGCCAATTACGAGCCCTGCTACTCGGGTATCGAGGACCGCCTCAAGGATGGCGCCCTGCTGGTGGCCGACAACGCGGGCATCGGAGCCGTGGGAATGCAGGACTATCTTGACCGGGTTCGCTCGCGTCACGAGAGCGAGACCGAATGGTTCGAAATCGATCTCCCCTGGGGCAAACGGGATGCGATGGAGGTGACGATCTTTCGCAAGGCCGCCAGGTGATCCACCTCAGTCCGTTCAGGCCTCCAGCTTCCAGGGCGCGCGGCGCTTTCGGTCGAGCCAGGTGTTTGCCTCGTCGTTTCCGACAAAACGGTAGGCCTTGGGATCCCACTTCAGAGAACACTTGTTCCAGAAGGCGAGATTGCCGAGGTGGCAGATGGTCACCGAGCGGCAGCCGATTTCCGCGGTGCAGATAGGATCTTTCCGGCTCCTGATACATTCGACCCAATTGCGCATATGGTGCCCGGTTTTGTAGAGGCGAATCTCGTCATCGCCGATCTTCTCATTGAGGATTCCGCCCGGGTCGCTGCGCAGCAGCCCGCGGTTGACCTCGATCTTGCCCTTGGTGCCGGTGAACAGGACTCCGTTGGCGCCGCCGTGATACATGACGACTCCGTTGGCGTAGCGATAGGTGAGCCGCTTGAATTCTTTTCCATCCGGAGCGTGGACCTCCACCGGTCCGCTCTCATCCATTCCGAGCCCCCATTGGGCGATATCGAAATGGTGGGCTCCCCAGTCGGTCATGCCGCCGCCAGAGTAGGGCTTGTAGTTCCGCCAGGCGGGATAGTGGCCATGGACTCCCTTGGGGCAGAGGGCTTCGTGGTAGCCGCGCAAGGGGGCCGGCCCCAGCCACATGTTCCAGTCGGCATCCTTTGGCGTTGGCTGTTCCGGAAGGTTGCAATCCTGTGACGGCCCGCCAACCCCGACATGGACGCTCTTGATCTCGCCGATCCGTCCATTTCTCACCAGCTCGCAGGCGCGGTGAAAGCGCCCGCCGCATTCGGACCGTTGCTGGCTTCCTGTCTGGAAGATGACGCCTTCTTTTTTAACGGTGTCCGCCATGACCCTGGCTTCACGAATGGTCAGGGAGAGTGGTTTCTCGCAGTAGATGTCCTTCTTCGCGCGCGCCGCCGCGATGACGGGGATCGCGTGCCAGTGGTCGGGTGTGGCGATCACGACCGCGTCGAGATCTTTGCGGGCGAGCAATTTCCGGAAATCTCCGTAGGTCTCAACGCCTTTATAGCCGCCCTTGTCCTTCTGTTTTGAGTGATGGTCTTCGGCCAGCTTCCTGGCGCTGTCGCGCCGGTTGGCCTCAACCTCGGCGATAGCGACAAACTGGATTTCGCCAAAGCCTCTCAGGCCTCGCATCAGGGTGTGTCCGCGCTTGCCCGAGCCGATGACGCCGACAGTGATCCGTTCGCTGGGGGCGGGTCTGCGAGAGCTGCCGAAAACCTCCGAGGAAACAATCGTCGGCATGCCCAGGATGGCGGCACTTTTTTTGAGGAAGCTGCGTCGAGAGGCCGTTTTTCGTTCAGGCATGCAGGAGTCCTTTCAATGAGGCTGGTTGTCTTTTGTTCACTGGCAGTTTAGCTCAGAAAAGGTATCCGGGTGATATTTTTATGCCGGCGGCAAGTCGAGCATTGCAAGGCACATAGGAGGTGTTGAGGGGGGGATGGAAAAAGAGCCCAGCGCAGTCGTTTTCGGGCCTTCTTTGCGTGCGGGGATGGGCCGCGGAGAGTTTTTGCTCAGTCCTTGATGAAGCGGGGCTTTGAAGAGTATTCTAATGGGGCCTATATATTTGATCGAAGTCGGTAATTCGTTTGGAGTTCCGGCTGTTCAGCCAACGTTTTGCGGATGGCGCTGAAGCCCGCGGACGTTGTGAATACACCACTGAATTTGAATACTTCCCCCAGGAGGATAAGTGATGCTGGTTTTACCAGGAGATCAAGGTGGAGTGACTTGTGATGGCGGTCTTACACGGCGTGAGTTGCTTCGAGTCGGCGGGTCTTCTCTCATCGGCCTGAACCTCGCCCAGATGCTGGAATTACAGCAGGCTTCCGCTGAGGATCCGCACGCCAGCGCGGGCGGACCCGGCTGGGGTAAGGCGCGCAGCGTTATCCTGATCTATCTCCAGGGCGGGCCGAGTCATCTTGACCTGTGGGATCCCAAGGAGGGTTGCGCCTCCGATGTGCAGAGTATCTTCAAGAAGATCAAGGGCAAGACCCCCGGGATGGAGGTCACCGAGCTACTCCCCAATATTGCCAAGGTCACCGACAAGTTTACCTTTATCCGATCGATGAGCTACACGCCCGTAGGCCTCTTCAACCACACCGCGGCGATGTACCAGATGCTGACGGGCTATACGACGGACAAGGTGAGCCCCTCGGGCCAGCTCGAGCCGCCTTCTCCCAAGGATTTCCCCAACATCGGCTCCAACATCACCAAGCTGAAGCCGCCGAGCGTGCCGATGTTGCCCTTTGTCATGATGCCGCGTCCGTTGCAGGAAAGCGGAGTGATCGGTAAGGCCGGAACAGCGGGCTTCCTCGGCCGGGCTTACGACCCCTTCTACCTCTATCCCCCGGGCGGCGATCTCGACAACTCGAAGATGGACAAGATCAACGCCGGCGATCTCGCCCTGCGGCCCGAGCTCAGCAGCGTGAGGATGTCCAGGCGCCAGCGCCTTCTCAACCTCATCAATGGCGGCATGCCCGCGCTTGAGAAGGCTGTGGAGCATTACGATCTCGACAAGTATACCCAGAAAGCCCTGAGCCTCGTGGTTTCAGGCCGTGCGCGCAACGCCTTCAACCTGAAGGAAGAGAAGGATCTCATTCGCGATCGTTATGGCCGGACAACCTTCGGGCAGAGCTGTCTTCTTGCCCGCCGCCTTGTTGAGGCCGGGACGCGTTTCGTGCAGATCAATTGGCCCAAGGTCGCCAATTCGGATCGGCATTCCTGGGACGTTCACAAGGGTCTCCCGGATCGAATGAAGAAGCTCGCCGGCCCCATGCTGGACCCTGGCGTCGCGGGCCTGATCGGTGATCTCGATGACAGGGGAATGCTCGACGAGACCCTGGTGGTCGTGGTCGGCGAGTTCGGCCGCAGCCCGAAGATGGGTGTCTCTACTTCAGGCAATGGCAATGACAAGAATGGCCGGGACCACTGGCCTTATTGCTTCACCTCCATTGTGGCCGGCGGCGGCATCAAGCGAGGTTATGTCTACGGGAAATCCGACGAGACGGGTTCCGCTCCAGTGGAAAACCCGGTTCATCCGCGGGAGCTGCTGGCGTCGATTTACCATGCGGTCGGAATCAATTCGCAGACCCTGGTTTACAACCACCTCAACCAACCGCGTGAGCTGGTGAAGGCCGAGCCGGTCCTGGACCTCTTCGCCTGATCAGTCCCACTGAATCACTGAATTGACCGATGGAGTTTCTACCATGACGGCCGGGAAAATCTTTTCTCTCTGCACCTTCATCTTATCGGCTCTCTACTGTACGGCGGCTTCCTGCGACGATGCCCCAGCGGCTAAGGCGGTGAGCTATTACGGAGATGTGCGCCCGATTCTCGTCAAGGCCTGCCATGGCTGCCACCAGCCGGCGAAGGCTTCCGGCAAGATCAACCTCCTGGGTTACGACCGGGTGATGAGCGCGGGCGACGACGATGAGAAGGTTGTCGTTGCAGGCAAGCCCGAGGCGAGCCTGCTCTATACCACGGTCATTCCCGATGGGGAGAAGGGGCCGGCGATGCCCAAAAAGGCGGAGCCCCTGAGCGCCCCGGAGATCGGTCTCATCAAGCGCTGGATTGTAGAGGGAGCGAAGGATGACACTCCGCCTTCGGCCAGGGACAATATCACCCAGGCGAATCCGCCGCAGTACCAGGCGCTGCCGGTCATCACCTCCCTGGACTATTCTTCCGATGGGAAGTACCTGGCTGTATCCGGCTACCACGAGGTCCTGTTGCACAAGGCGGATGGTTCCATGCTCGAGGCACGCCTGGTCGGGGTCTCACAGCGGATTCAGGCGCTGTCTTTTTCGCCCGATGGAACGAGGCTGGCGGTCGCGGGAGGGCTTCCGGCCCAGCGGGGTGAGATCCAGATCTGGGATGTGGAGTCTCGCAAGCTCAAGCTCTCGATTCCGAGCACCTACGACACGCTCTATGGGGTCAAGTGGTCGCACGATGGCAAGCTGATCTCCTTCGGAGCCGCGGACAATACCCTGCGCGCCATTGAGAGCAAGACCGGCAAGCAGGTCTTTTTCAACGGGGCGCATAACGATTGGGTGCTCGACACGGTTTTCTCCAAGGACTCATCGCATCTGATCTCGGTCAGCCGCGACCGGTCCATGAAGCTGATGAAGGTGGATGCCCAGCAGTTCATCGACAACATCACCAGCATCACTCCCGGGGCGCTCAAGGGGGGATTGATGGCTATCGACCGGCACCCGGCGAAAGATGAGCTCCTGGTGGGCGGAGCGGATGGGGTGCCGAAGATCTACAGAATGTTCAGGCAGAAGGCCCGGAAGATTGGAGATGATTACAATCGCATCAGGAACTTCGCCGCGCTGCCCGGCCGCATCTTCTCGATAGAATACAGCGCGGATGGCGGCAGGATTGTCGTGGGCAGCAGCAAGGAGGGCAAGGGCCTGGTTCGGGTTTACCAGGAGGGAGATGCCAAGCAGCTCTGGGAGCTCAAGGTTCCCGGAGGCGTCTACACCTGCACCTTCGGTCATGACGGAAAAACAGTCGCGGCAGCCGGGTTCCAGGGCAAGGTGATCCTGGTCGATGCCGCCACAGGTAAGATACTCAAGGAATTGATTCCCGTGCCGCTCAAGGCCGCGGGGTGATTTCGCACGGGAAACCGCGGCGAAAGAGACACAAAGCAGGAACCTGATACATCATGAAATTAACAATGAGCTTCAGCCAATCGATGTTCGCGGCGGCATTGCTTGTGGCCGGCCTGGGCGCCGCCCGCGCCGAAGAGGTGCCGGTCGGCCTTCCCGAGGGAGCGAAGGTCTCTTCGCTGAGCCTCTTTCCCGAAAAGGTTGTTCTCGATGGTCACTATACCTACCGGCAGGCGGTGGTTACCGCTGAGGTCGAGGGCCTTGGCAAGCTTGATGTGACGCGCCTGGTGAAGGTGACGGGTTCGCTGGAGCTGGTCAAGGTTACGCCCGGGGGGAAAATCTCCGGGCTCAAGGATGGAGACGGGAAGCTGGTTTTCTCCATTGGCGGTCAAAGTGTAGAGATGCCGGTCAAGATCGCCGGTCTCGCCGCCGCTGCCAAGGTCAGCTATGTCCGGGACGTGATGCCTGTTCTTGCCCGGCTGGGCTGCAACTCCGGAGTTTGCCATGGATCGAAGGATGGGAAGAACGGCTTCAAGCTGTCGCTGCGCGGCTACGATCCGCTTTTCGATCACATCTCCCTGACCGATGACCTGGAGGGCCGCCGTTTTAACCGGGCGGCTCCCGACAAGAGCCTTTTTCTGATGAAGATTACCGGCGTATCTCCGCATGTCGGCGGTGTGCGAACCGATGCCGATTCGAATTATTATTCGATATTGAAGACCTGGGTTGGCGCCGGAGTCGCCCTGGACCTTGATGCGGCCCGGATCGCGAACATCGAGGTTTATCCCAAGGAGGTGACGCTCGGATTGCCTGGAATGCAGCAGCAGATGGTGGCGATTGCGACCTTCAGCGATGGGACCGTGCGGGATGTGACCCATGAGAGCTTCCTGAGCTCCAGCGATACGGATATCGCGACCGTCGATGAGGCCGGGATTGTAACGGCTGTTCGCCGCGGCGAGCTCGCTGTGCTGGTACGCTACGAGGGACGCTACGCGGCCGCGCCAACCTTCGTCATGGGCGATCGAACCGGTTATGCCTGGGGCGAGGTGCCGGAGTTCAACTACATCGACACACATGTCTACGAGAAGCTTCGCAAGGTCAAGAGCCTGCCAAGCGAGCTGGCGACGGATGCGGAGTTCATGCGCCGGGTGTACCTGGACCTCACTGGAACCATTCCTGATGTGAAGACCATCCGGACCTTCCTGGTCGATCAGCGGGAGCCGAAGGTGAAACGAGCGGAGCTGGTCAATCGCCTGGTCGGTACGCCTGAATTCGTGGACTTCTGGACCAATAAATGGGCCGACCTTCTCCAGGTCAACAAGAAGTGGCTGGGGGGACAGGGCGCGCAGTCGCTGCACACCTGGATCCGGGGCGCTGTGGCGAGCAATATGCCCTACGACAAATTTGTCGCCAGCTTCCTGAATTCCGAGGGCTCGACCATCAAGAACCCTCCAACCTCTTATTACAAGGTTCTGCGTTCTCCGGACGCCGTCATGGAAAACACCACCCAGCTTTTCCTGGGAATCCGCTTCAGCTGCAATAAGTGCCATGACCATCCTTTCGAGCGCTGGACCCAGCGGAATTACTGGGAGCTTTCGGCCTATTTCGCCCAGGTCGGCCGCAAGAACGCGCCAGGGGCCAAGAACCTTCCGAACGCGGGCTTTACCGCGACTGGCGGTACAGAGGAGCTCATCTTCGACAAGAAAGATGGGGAGGTGAAATATCCTAATGGCGTGCAGGCGCCACCGGGCTTTCCCTACCAGCATGCTGGAGCCCAGGGCAAAGAGGGTCCTCGCCGGGCGCTGGTCTCCAATTGGGTCACCTCGGAACAGAATCCTTATTTCGCCCGCAGTTTCGTCAATCGTCTGTGGAGCTATTTCTTCGGGCTCGGCATCATCGATCCGGTAGACGATATTCGAGCCAGCAACCCGCCCTCGAATCCGGCGCTGCTCGAGCGCCTCACCAGCGACTTCATCGATTCGGGTTTTGATACCCGCAAGCTCATGCGCCTTATCGTGACCTCGCGCACCTACCAGCACTCCGTAAAGGCCAGCAAGTGGAACGAGGATGACAACGTTAACTTTTCGCATTCCCTTGCCCGGCGGCTGCCGGCGGAAACGCTCTTTGATGCGATCCACCGGGCCTCGGGGTCTCTTGCCCGGTTACCCGGACAACGTCCCGGCTCCCGAGCGGTTGAGCTGCCCGGGCCGGAGGTGAAGCTGGGAGACAACTTTCTTGATCTCTTCGGCCGTCCGCCCCGAGAGAGCGCCTGTGAGTGCGAGCGCGGCAGCGGGATGTCCCTTGGCCAGGCGCTGAACCTTGTTAACGGACCGACCTTCGCCGGCGCGATCATCGATCCCGCCAACAACCTCAGCTCTCTTGCCACTACGGAGAAGGATGACCGCAAGCTCATCGAGGAAATGTTCCTGTCTTTCCTCGCGCGGCCGCCGACCAAGGAGGAGGCCGAGGCCCTCGCTCCGAGTCTCAACCCAAGGCTGGGACTGAATGTCGAAGCCCTGAATCCTGTCGATCGCGCTGAATTGCAGAAACGCTTTCTTGCCTGGGAGAAGAGCCAGTCGGCTTCGGAGTGGAACACGCTCGAGGTGAAGGCGGCCAGCTCTGCAGGCGGGGCAACGCTCACCTCGCAGGCCGACGGTTCTGTTCTCGCCAGTGGGAAAAACCCGGACAAGGACACCTACGAGGTTCTGGCCTGGACTCCCCTGGAGAAGATCACGGGCCTTCGCCTCGAGGCGCTGGCGCATAAGAGCCTCTCGAAAAATGGTCCGGGACGAACCAAGGATAACGGCAACTTCGTTCTCTCCGAGTTCAAGGTTGATGCGCTCGCCGCTGATTCCGCCGCGGTTGAGAAGTTGTTGTCCGAGCTCTCCGCCCAGCAGGCTCCCGCGCCCAAGGATGCCGGAGAGCCCCAGGCTGCCGCGCCGGTGATTGCCGCCTCCAGTGATGGATGGAAGTTTATCGCGGCCGCAGGCGTCCAGGGGGATGCATGGACCAAGCCCGCTTTTGACGACAGCAAGTGGACTCCAGGGAAGACCCCCCTGGGCTATGGAGAGCCCTCCATCGCCGAGAAGAAGGGGACGACTATCGATGTGCAGGGGCAGCCGGTGCTCTTCCGCAGGAAATTCTCGGTTGGCCAGAAGCTCATCGATGCCAAGAGTCGGCTTAAGTTGCTGGTCGCTTCCGATGATTCAGCGACGGTCTGGATCAATGGCCAGCAGGTGGATAAGGAAGATGTGGATCACGAGCCGGTGTATTGGAACCGCATGATCGAGATTGCTGCCGGGAAACTCCAGAAAGACGGGAACCTGGTAGCTGTCCGAGTGAACAATAAAGCGGGCTCCAGCGACATCTTCCTCGACCTTCAGCTCGAGACACTGGCGGCGGCCGCGCCTGCGGATGATTCCGCGGTCAAGTTCGCGGCCGTTGGTCTTCACAAGGCGAACCAGAGCTTTACCCAGAAGGATTTTTCAGCCGGGCTCGCGATTGATGGAAAGTCAGATGATAAAAAGGGCTGGGCCATCTCGCCCCAGGTTGGTCGGACCCAGACAGCCATCTACGAAACCAAGGCCGACCTTGGCATGGCGGGCGGGACCCTGCTGAAGATAACTCTCACCCAGAATTTTGGCGGGATGCACACTATCGGAAACTTCAGGGTCGCGGTTACCAATTCACCTCGGCCTGTCAGGCTTCCTTCGCTGCCTGACGACCTGGTCAGGATTCTGAAGATTTCCGCGGAGAAGCGGACTCTTGATCAACGTCATCGCCTGATGACGGAATATCTCAAGGGCGATAAGGACTTTCAGCAGAAAATCCGCCTGGGCGGGGTCCAGGATCTTGCCTGGGCGCTTGCCAATAGCCCCGCTTTTCTTTTCAACCGCTGATTTTTTTCTTCAGCAGGAAAAGTTTATTTTCCACCGGCAGAGGCTGATCCTTGCTTCTGAGGGCCACAGTGCGGGAAATCTCTAACTGCTTTATCTGCACGTTTTAAAGCGAAATAGATCTATACGTAGCGAATGGGAGATGTGGGATTCAGGCTGTTTTCAGCAGCTTATTTTCCCGAGCCTGTGGGATTTGTAACGATGGGGGCACTGGTTTTGGTTTAGACTCCGGAGCCAGATTTTTTGGGTGTTTCAAGTAAACAGGAAGGAAACCAGGGTGCTGGCCAGCGGGCTTTGAGCCGATTTCCTCCATTTTACGTCCTGCAAAGTATTCATGAATGTCAGTTCAATGTTTGTGCAGGGATAGACTTTTTCGGGTGAGGTGAGATTCAGCTATGAAGCGAATATATGTAGGTAACCTGTCGTTCAGTTGGGGTGAAGAGGAAGTTCGCGGGCTTTTTGCCGCGTATGGAGAGGTCTACAAGGTAGATCTGATCAACGATCGCGCCACTGGTCGACCCAGGGGCTTTGGTTTTGTCGAGATGGATGCGGAGGCTGCCGATGCCGCCATCGATGCTCTCAATGGAGAGGAGCATGGAGGGCGAGTTCTCCGGATTAACGAGGCCTTTGCAAAGGGCCGCGGAGGAGATGGACCTTCTGGAGATTCGTCGAGTCCTTCGCCCGCTCCTGAGGCGCCGGCCGATGCCGGCGGCGATGACGATGCCGGCGGCGATGACGATGCTGGCGACGACGATGCTGGCGACGACGACGCTGGTGGCGACGACGCTTTTGGAGCTGATCTTGGCGGCGACGACGATGCTGGCGGCGACGATGCTGGCGGAGACGATGCTGGCGACGACGACGCTGGTGGCGACGACGACGCTGGTGGCGACGACGCTTTTGGAGCTGATCTTGGCGGCGGCGACGATGCTGGCGGCGACGATGCTGGCG
>Ga0163108_10001164_pt1 | contig 19324 bp, 11 predicted proteins | sample Fk1155metaG_FD_109644 | JGI IMG/M metagenome (GOLD analysis project Ga0163108, IMG submission 109644) | Marine microbial communities from the Central Pacific Ocean - Fk160115 155m metaG | ecosystem: Environmental > Aquatic > Marine > Oceanic > Photic zone | place: The Central Pacific Ocean...
AATACTACCTCTAATGATTGATGTATCTAATGATTCGTTAATAATAGTTCTTAAATGAGCAGTATATTGTTTTCTATAAAAAGGATCATTTAAGAGGTTATAGGCAAGAGGCCTATCTCCTTGGACACCTGTATAATAAGGATCTCTTTGGTATAAACTTGAAGGACTAGTAAAGCCTAATATCGCACCAAGAAAACTATTATCTAAATCCCACGGAATCATTTGGAAAAGCCCATCCCCAGTTTGATATAAATAATAATTATGTATATAATATCCGTTATAAGTATCTAAATTAGAGATTACACTATTTACAGCAAAAGCCCAAAGTACCCTATCAACATTTAAAACACTATCAATTTCATTAAAATTAAAATTTAATGTATATATGAAATCTAGGAGCTCTTCCCATCCGTTATCAGATTTTATTGTATAATCGTCATAGTAATCTGTACTATCAATACCAAGCCATTTTAAATCAGGCCTTCCTCCTGCTGGTGCACCAGTTGTATCACAAAACATACCGCTTGGGTCACATTTAAATAAAGCACCAGATTTTTCGTTGAAATGCTTATTTAAAAATTGTTTATTTATGGATTCTGTATTCACATAAACTCCCAAATAATTTCCTTGTGCATGAAGTTTAGTTAAATTAATTTCAGGAGACGGAAGATATTTACGATATATTTTTGCTGCACTAAATTCTTTTGCAAATGTTGGGTCTAGCCAGGCATTAGCTAATTTTAGTTTTTTGTATCCTAAAAGTTTTTGCCCAGAAATCCAATAATTCATATCAATATTAAAAGGAACTTTTGGATTACCTGCATCATTTGGTAAGCAGAAGGTAGAATTTCCCTTGTAACGCACTCCGGCACTATCAAAAGAGGTCCCATTTACTATAATTGTTGCGGGGATTCTACCAGAAGGATTTGCGAAAAACGAATCTACTAATACAGTATGATAATTAGGATCTTGAAAATTAACATGGATATCTCTTAAAGAATCTTTATCAAATAGCCCCCCAGGACCATCATATAAATCTTGTGGATTATAAAGAGTTTGTCCAAAGGAGAAGAAAGAACAAAAAACAAAAGATATTAGTATTGCTTTTTTCATTTTTTGGTAAAGATAATAATTATAAAGTGCTTTTACAAAGCATAGTAAAGAAAGGAATACAAGAAAAACAAATTCCACAAAATTATCTTAGTTGGGCTATAAAATCTTAGAAAAAAGTTAATGATTTCAAGAAGCTAAAACAGAGCGCGTTAAAGATTCTTCTTAACCCTTAGGTTTTCCTATCTTTGCTAAAATTTTAAAAAGTGCAAAGCAAAGGGAGGTCAACTTTTAGAAAAAGACAAAGAGCAAAAAAGAAATCCGAGGACGGTTTAATACGATTAAACAGATATATTGCCAAAGCAGGAATTTGTAGCCGTAGAGAGGCAGACAAATTTATAGAGGCTGGTGTGGTGAAAGTAAACGGAAAAGTAATCACACAGATGGGCTACAAACTACAATCTTCAGATGAGGTAAGATTTAATAATACCAAAATAAAATCGGAAACGCTGAGGTATTTATTACTAAACAAACCAAAAAATTATAGTGGTAGAATGGATAATATTTCCAAAAAAAGGACTGTGCGAGAATTGATAAATGGGGCTTGCAAGGAAATCATTACCCCCATTGGCCGATTAGGCAAGAATGCTACAGGATTACTTCTATTTACTAACGATATTGAATTGGCTAAAAAATTATCTAATCCTCAGAAAAGAATCAAAGAAATTTATCATTTGCTTTTGGACAAAAAACTAGAATCAGCTGATTTGAAAAAACTGAGAGATGGGGTTTCAATCCACGGAAGAAAAGCTGAAATCAATTCTATTTCATATATAGGTGGAAAAGACAAAAATGAAGTTGGGCTAGAGCTTTTAATGGGAGGAATAAAAATGGCAAATATTATTTTTGAACAAATTGGCTATAAAGTACAAAGAATTGATAGGGTATTTTTTGCTGGGCTAAGTAAAAAGGATTTACCTAGGAAACAACACAGATTCCTTTCGAATGAAGAAATTAGTCTGTTAAAAAGGCTATAAAATGCATATGACTTTCTTCAAATTTTCGTTATGCATATTATCGGATGAGAATAGTTAAAAAAATAATCAAGATTTTTTTGTTGGGTGCAATTACTTTAGTTTTATTAGGAGTTGGCGTTACTTATATTTATGGAGAAAAAATTGAGCAAATAATGCTTGAAAAGATTCGTGAGAAATCTACTGCTGAAATAAAAGTAAAAGAAGTTAGCTTTTCTTTTTTTGAAAATTTTCCGTACGCCTCTGTGAAATTAACAGATGTACTAATAATGGAAAAAGATTCAAATATTATGGACACTCTTTTATATGCAAAAGAAGGTCATTTGCAATTCAATATTTTTAATTTTCTAAACGCAAAACAAGAGATTAGTAAAGTAGTACTTTTAAAAAGTAACCTAAACATCAGATACGATATAGATGGAAATCCTAATTTTAAAATATTTAAAGAAGCTAACGATAAAGAAAAAAAAATAAAAATAAATCAAATCTATTTTTTCGACAATAGAATTTCTTATGTTAACCAAAAGAAAAATACAAATATAAAAGGGATTACAGACAAAGTATTGCTAGAATTTCAGAAAGAGAAACAAAGTAATTTTTCAGTAAAAGGAGGTTTAGATATTGAAAATTTAGTAGTTGGCAAAACCGATTATATTAATAAAAAAAAGTGCAAAATAGATGCTAGATTTTCAGTTGCCGACAGCGTGATTTATATTAAAAATTCTACACTTGCTATTGAAGACGTACAATTTGCTTTGTCAGGAGAAGTAAAAGGAAAAGATGTGAATCTAGATATTTCAGCTACAAATCAAACTCTTAAAGGTGTGCTTACACATATGCCAGAAAAATTCAAAAGTATCTGTAGCTCATTTACAGCTGACGGAAGTTTAAGTTGTATTGGGAAGGTAAAGGGGAAAATTAGTAAGATTAGCAATCCGCATTTTAATATGGATTTTTCTATAAAAAATGGACTTTTCAATTTAAAGAAAAATCCTTTCGGATTATCTGAAATTAGTATGCAAGTTAATATTGATAATGGCAACACCAATAATTTTGAAAACAGCATTATTAAAGCAAAGAATTGTATTGCTAAAACTAAAAACGGATCTTTTAGTGGTTCTTTCGAGGTTCGAAATTTGAATAATTATTATCTTAGCACTAATATCAACTCAAATCTTGATATGGAGGAAGTAAATCAGTTATTTAAAGACACGCCATTTTTTAATATGAAGGGAGAGATAGTTAGCAATACAAAATATAATGGACGCTTATCATTTTCTAAAGAGATGAAGCAAAATTTTTTGGACGCAACCCATCAATCAACTATTAGCTTAAAAGATGTAGAATTTCAGTACAAAGAATCTCCTCTTGTTTTTGGATTTCAAAACCTAAACGGGCAGATAAAGAGCAACAAAATTTTGATAGAACAATCTGATATTACCATTTCAGATAGTGACTTTAAATTTAATGGGAGTATTACAAATTTCATTCCTTATTTGTTAAGCGAATCAGACAAGATAGAAGTAACGGGGAATATGCAATCGGTTTATGTAAAATTTGATGAGCTGATGCAAATTAAGAATATAAATTCAAGAGAAGGAATATCCGTTTCTACTTTTCCTAACTGGATTGAAGCAAATTTAAATACTAAAATTGAGCAACTTAGTTATCAGTATTTTGTGGCAGAAAATATAGACGCAGGAATAGACTACAGAAACTTTACTCTTAAAGCAAAAGAAGTAACTGTGAATACTTTAAATGGACAGGTAACAGGAGAAGTAAATTTTTTTGAACGTCCAAATAACTATTTAAAACTTTTTACTTCTGCCCATTTGGAGAAAATCAATATTCGAGATTTATTCACAGGCTTTCAGAATTTTGGACAAGAATTTATACAAGACAAACACATAAAAGGAGTTGGCACAGCCGATATTCAATTGCAATCGAGCTGGGATCCTGGTTTTGAGTTCGATCCAAACAAATTGCAATTAAATTCTCATTTAATAATAGAAAAAGGAGAGTTGGTAGACTTTTTACCTCTTCTTAGCCTATCTTCTTATGTAAGCGTAGATGAACTAAAGAATGTAAAATTTTCTACTCTTGAAAACACCATAAAAATAGGGAAAAACAACGTAAATATTCCAGCAATGGAAATACAATCATCTGCGCTTTCTGTTTTTGTTTCGGGGTCTCACAGTTTTGATAATGAAATTGATTATCAAATTAGATTATTGCTTTCAGAATTGATTTCAAAAAAAGCAAGAAATAAAAATAAAGATTTAGATAATGAGCTTGGAGCAGTGGAAGATGATGGGTTAGGAAGAACAGCCTTATACCTTAGAATGGATGGAAAAGCAGATAATCCCAATATCTATTTTGACAAAATAAGAATAAAAGAAAAAATAAAAACAGAAGCAAAAAAAGAGACAAAAGAGATTAAAACAATAATTAAAGAAGATGTTTTAAATCAAAAAAGTGATAGTATTAAAATAGAGGAAGAAAAAGAAACAGATGTACTTATAGAATGGGACGATGAGTAAAATAAAGGACATATATACGCGTAAAAAAACTTGGAAATTTTGGCTTTTAATTTTTGCTATTATTATTGGGATTTCTTCTCTTTTTGTTACTAATTCTTTGGTAAAATCTTTAGCTTATGAAGAAAAAAAGAAGATTGAGATTTGGGCTTATGCTACCAGTCAAATGGTAAATATTTCAGATGATGGCAACTTTTCCTTGGCTATAAAAGTAATGGAATCTAATGAAAATATCCCAATCATTTTAGTAGATGAAAATGATAGTATTCTTAATTACAGAAACCTAAATCCTATAAAAGAAATAACGGACGAATATTTACAAAAACAATTAGCAATAATGAAAGAGCAAAATGAACCCATTGAGGTTCAAGTTTTTAAAGATTACAAGCAACTTCTATATTATAAAGACTCCATTTTGCTTACGCGTTTAAAGTATTATCCTATGTTTCAGTTAGGACTTATTACGCTTTTTATGTTTATTGCCTATTTAGCATTTAGTTCTGCTAGAAAAGCAGAACAGAATCAAGTGTGGGCTGGGATGGCAAAAGAAACTGCACATCAATTAGGGACGCCTCTCTCTTCTTTGATGGCTTGGGTAGAGCTTCTAAAATCCAAAGAAGAAACAAAAGATATGATATTGGAAATGGAGAAAGATGTTGCTCGTTTGGAAACTATTACCAATCGTTTTTCTAAAATTGGCTCAAAACCAACTTTAGAAGATGAAAACATAGTGCAAGTAGTATTAGACGCAACTAATTATTTAAGATCGCGCTTACCTGAAAAAGTATCAATAGAGTTAAATTCTAAAGAATCATCTATAATTGTCCCTGTTTCTGTTGTGTTACTTAATTGGGTAATTGAAAATATTTGTAAAAATGCAGTGGATGCCATGAAAGGGGAGGGGTTAATTAAAATTGAAATGGAAGAAGATGAAAGCCATGTAAGAATCCAGATTAATGACACAGGAAAAGGAATTGAGCCAGAGCTGATTAGTTCAATTTTTAAACCGGGGGTTACTTCTAAAAAAAGAGGATGGGGTTTAGGGCTCTCTCTTTCAAAACGAATAATAGAAGAATACCATAAAGGGAAGATTTTTGTAAAAAGTTCAGTCGAAGGTGAAGGAACTACTTTCTCTGTTTTGCTTCAAAAACAATCATAATCCACAACTTTCCAGATTGTTTTTATTCAAGTAATTTTGATGATATTCTTCTGCTCTATAAAATTTATCCTTTGGCATAATTTGAGTAACAATTGGGGTTGAATAATTGCTTTGCACATCTTTCATAGATTTTTCAGCACTTACTTTTTGCAAATCAGAGTAATAAAATATTACAGATCGATACTGAGTTCCAACATCAGGCCCTTGTTGATTTAAAGTTGTTGGATTATGATTTTCCCAAAAGACATCTAACAAGTCAATGTAAGAAATCATTTTTGGATTAAAGTTAACACGTACTACTTCAGCATGATTTGTATCACCCATACAAATTTTTTTGTAAGTGGGATTTAAAGTGTCTCCACCCATATAACCAGAATTAGCAAGATAAACTCCTATAGTTCCCCTAAAAAGTTTCTCAACATGCCAAAAACAACCGGCTCCAAAAGTGGCTGTTTGCAAATGGTTGTGAGGGATAAATTTGATGCTTAAAGAATTTACGCAATGTCGCCTATTTTTTTCAGTAATTTGTTCTCCTTCAAATACATGACCCAAATGTCCATCACATTTTGCACAACAAATTTCAGTTCTAACCCTTCCTCCACTTAAATCTTCATGCCTAACAATTGCTCCTTCTAATTCATCATCAAAAGATGGCCATCCACAGCCTGAATTAAATTTTGTATTCGATTCATAAAGAGGAGCTTCACATGCTTTACAAATAAATATCCCTGCTTCAAAAAAGTCATTGTATTCTCCTGTAAAAGGAGCTTCTGTTCCTTTATACTTTATGATGCTTTTTTCATCAGGTCTTAGATGTGAGAAATAATCTTTTTTCATTTTTTAAAAAATAAAAGAAGCATCCAATCTGGCGCTTTTCTTTTAGTTAACACTTCTCTTTTTAGAGCGTAATTTCTCCATCAGATCGATATACATAATTAAATGTATAAAAACCGCCATAATCTCCATTTTGAGGCTCTGGATTAGGACTATTATAAAAATAAAGAATCTCCATTTTTGCATACTTGTTATTATGCGTTCTAAAAACTAATACCCTCCCTGGAATTGGAGAGATTATATGAGTTTGATAATTATAAGAAGCCCATCCTTCTCCAGAAATCCCTAAATCATCGACCATCATATTTTCTAAGATTGCAGAGCCCGCACTATTATCTTGCAATAATCTGTTTGTATCAACGCTATTAATTTCTGACATAGTTCCGTTAGCAATATAAACGGCAGCATTACCAATACGATTAGGCTGATCATTGTGAGCTTTCTCTCCACCATTTACAATAAGAGTAGTCCCTCTAAAAGCAACATCCCAATTATTATGATTAACTGTATCGCCTTCAGAAAAACTAAACTTTGTAAATATTCCTATTATTGATGTGTCAGAAGGATTAATAATAAAATCGCTAGCATCTAACTCTATAAAACTCATTACATCCTCTTGATTAGTTGGGTTATGATTATTACTTTTCTCACAAGAAGTGAGAAAAGTAATAATACATAGAAAATATACAAAAATATTTTTCATCTTAAGGTCTAGCGATACTATCGCAACCAGCATTCCAATTTGGATTTGAGGCTATATCTTCAGGAGATCCAGCTAAAACTAACATCTCACCTGGTCCTAATTGCAAGCCAGTAGTGTCATCTATGTAAGTTGGCATATGCGTATTAAAATCATAAATATATGATTGATGGCAATCACCACAAGAATCAATAGCAGTTAAAGGCCCTCCATTCCAAGTTGGATTTGATGCTATGTCCTCAGGAGATCCAGCTAAAACTAACATCTCACTTGGACCTAATTGCAAGCCAGTAGTGTCATCTATATAAGTTGGCATATGCGTAATAGAATTATAAATATATGATTGATGGCAAGTGCCGCAATCGTCAAGAACAGCCAGGCCATTTTCAATTCTCATACAATCATAATATGGGGTTGGATCCACACGGTCTTTCGTGCATGCATAAAGCATAACTGTTACAACAGAAACTGATAAAATTGTTTTCATTTTTGTTTTCATTTTTGTTTTCATTTTTGTTTTCATTTTTGTTAGTTATTAATAGTTATTTTAAGATTTATATAATATAGTCTTCCTGAGATATTACTAATATATTCTGGATTTGTAAAGTTAAAGATATTTTTCACTCCTAGCTGAATGGACTGTAAAGAAGTAGTATGGTGGGCAACTCCTATATCACACAAAGCGTATCCCTCTATAAATTCGTCATAATTATCTAAAATATTATTTCCATTAGAATCATTTAGAGCATACTTACTTCTATAAGTAATAATAGTATTAACACTTATTTTTTCATTTAAATCATAATATAATTTAAGATTTCCCATATGTCTTGATCTATTAAAAAGACCAAAATAATCGTTTGTCCCTAGCCTAAAGCTTTCTAAAGTTTGCAAATCATTTGCATATACAGCTTCATTTACAAATCGATTTTTCACATCTATGTCATTCGCATAAAGTAATTGGTATCCTCCTTTTATTTCTAACTTATTATTTGGGCGAAAATCTATATTAAATTCAATTCCTTTTGTTTCAATTTGATTGAGATTGAAATAACTAAAAACAGGTATAGCATTTATTTTGTTTGCAACTAGCTGAGCTTCTATTAGATTTACTACTTTATTCTTGAAGATATTGACATCAAAAGCGATTTTCTCATTAGGAATAAACTTAAAACCAATATTGATATTTAATGAAGTTTCAGATTTTAGTGGTGAATTTATTTTTGAAAAAGGGATAAAAATAGTTTGCAACATTCCGTTATTCTCCATAGTAGTTAATCTATCAAAAGCGACATCCCTTCCTAAAACGGTATAACCAATTGTGGAGTTAGTAAAATCAAAATATCTTTGTCTGAAATCAGGGATTTTAAAACCAGTTCCCATTGAGCCATTTAGTTTTATTTTTTTTGAAAGAGGAACCCCTAAGGCTAATTTGTTAGAAATTTCAGGATCATAATTACTATAATTATCATACCTACTTCCCGCTATAATATCAATAACTTTAAACACTTTAGCGTCCACTTGTCCGTAAAAAAACTGTAAATCTTGTTCAGCTTTTTTTAAAAAATCTTTTCTATCTAAGGTTTCTTTTATCATACCAAAACCTATAATTCCATTCAGACCTTTATACGTAAAGTTGTTCTTTATTTCTGATTGTAATAAGTAATGGTCATAATAATTATCATCAAATAAAGAGCCGTTAGTTTCTTTCAAAAATTCATCTGTTTTATAGTTAGTAAAATATATTTCAGCTTCTTGTGAAAAATTAGTATTCATTAAATACTTTACAGCATTTCCAAGATTCCATTCTGTAATACTACTTTTTCCTTCCAATAAAGCATTTGATTTTACGGCAGTATTTATTTGTTCTTGCTTGTAATATCTAGCATTTGTTTTAAAGATTACTTTGTCAGTTAAATCAAAATTTAATTTGGTTCTCAAAGTATAATTTGTAAAAGGATTAACAGTTTTTAGCAAATCCCCTTCTATTAAATCAAATCCATCTGTTTTATAATAATCTATGGTATTTGATAATTGCAATTTATTTTTTTTATATTGATATACAACATTCGGATTAATGGTATTATTAGATCCATATTTTAGCCTTAAATTTAATTCTTTCCCATCTTTTATTTGTTTTTTACTGACAAGATTTATTACTCCCCCTAATGCATTTGAGCCATACAAAGAAGAAGAGGCTCCTCTAATAATTTCAATTTTTTCAATGTCTCCAACGGAAATTCTATTAAGATCTAATGCTCCAAAAGACCTGCCAATAATTGGACAACCATCCAAAAGTATAGTAGTGTAGGAAGCGTCTAATCCCTGCATTTGAACTCCTTCAGTTCCTGTTTTGGTGGGGATACTGATTATACCTGTTTGTTTTGAAATCACCTCATCTAATTTGCTTGCTCCTGTTTTTATAATTTCTTTTTCACTTATAAGTGTTGCAGGAATTGGTAATTCATTCAAAGATTTATTTGATTTTGTTGCAGAAATATTTATTGTGTTTATTTTTTTTTCAAACATAATAGTATCTTTCTTTTCTTGCGAAAAACACAATAAAGAAGGAATAAAGAATATAATCAAAAAAAACTGTTTCACTATTTAAAATTGGGCTACAAAAATAAGTCAATTGTGTTGATTTTTTATAATTATTTAGTAATACTTTTTTTAAGAGTGTTAGTTAGTTTAAAAACATCCTTCTTAATACTATTAACCGATATAGTAGCTCCAGAAATTCCATTTATATTTCTATTGTATCTTACATAATTATTAGTTTCTAATCCAGCGAATTGTTTTAGCCAATTTTTACTACAAATTTCAGCTCCGTAATTCTCTCTGTATTGTAGAATTTTTATTTTTAATATATCTGCTTCTGAGTTAAAAATAATATAGTAGTCAAATTGATGAAACTTAGAAGGAGCTTGAGCAACAACAAAATATCCTAATATAGTATCCTTCTGTTTTATCACATAAAAAGATTCTTCAGTATCTATAAACCCTTCAACTAACAAGTTGCTACTATTAAATATTTCAGCAATAGATTTATAGATGATAGTATTATATCTTTTATCATATTCCCAGTCTGGGGATGTAAATGAGAAAAATAACAAAGCAGCTACTATTAAAGTAACTGCTTTGCTAATATCGTTTTTAGAATGCATTAATCAAAAAAGTTTTTAGAACCAAACTCCTATTCCTAAATTAAACTGCCCTGTCTCTTCTTCAGAGCTAGCATCAGATTTAATTTGATAATCTGCTTTGAATACAGCACCTTTCGAAACTTTAAACCCTAACCCAAAAGTTATTTCTGTTCGATTATATGCATCATTAATCGCAACCCCTTCAGTTTCTGCATGGGTATTGTAATTCTCATATCTAGCGAAAGCAATTAATTCTTCAGTAGCACTTGAAATAGACGGGATAATGCCATCCATTAAATTGTATCCTATTTCATAATAGTATCCTGTTAACTTACTCCCTAAATCTTTTCCGGTCATTCCATTATATTGATCAGTATTTGATAATTCAGCAATAATATATTGGCCTGTTAATTGTAAAGGCCCCTTATTATATCTTGCATCAACACCAATCATTTTAATTCCAATTATAGTAGAGTCTGCAGATGCAACAGCTGCATCATCAGATAAATCTAATCCATCATAGGCTTTACTTTCTGAATCTCCTAAATAAGTAGAAACCCCAAGATTTAAACCTGGATTCCCATAATAAGAGATTCGGCCCGCCAAATCAGGATAAGTAATATATGATTCTGCACCTTTTTGTCTTCCGCTTCTTAGCCCGCTTTTTCCACTAAATACCCCACCATCATTATAACCATTAAAGCCATTTACCAACATAGCTTGATAGTTTATTGAATGCTCAATGCTTCTACCACTTAGACCAACACCCATTTCTCTCCATGTTGTAGGAATAATGTATTTATCCACATTTGTTCTTTCAACACCATTAAAAGTTGGTGGCTCATGATATAAATTCTGAATACCCATTGGGATTAGCATTAAACCTGCATTAACCGATAAATTATTTTTTATCTTATAATCTAAAAACGCTTGCTCAACATAAACTTCAGAAACATGCTCAAATTCTACTTCCGATACAAAAGAAGCCTTTTCATTAAAGTTGTAGCCAAAGAAAGTGACTAATCTATGCACATCCAATTTACCATTATTATGAATAGTTCCATCTCTATCCTTTAAATTAAAATCAATTTGCCCATACCCTCCAATATGCAGGCCAGGATTTCCTGCAATAATTTTTTCTGCACTGTTCTGTGCATTTACATTACTCAATAATGCAATAAGTATTATACATACACTAATTCTTTTCATTTTATTTTTATTTAGATTAATTATTAATAGCGACAAAAGTAATTCATTTTTTATATTAGCAAAATATTTTTCATAAAATATTTTGGCTGGCATTTATATACATATTCCCTATTGTGAACGAGCTTGCTCCTATTGTAATTTTCATTTTCGAATTTCACAAAAAGACAAAATAGAAATGCTCAACTGTATTAATTTAGAATTAGAAATGCGACAGACCTACTTAAAAAACAAAATAGTTAGCACTATTTATTTTGGCGGAGGGACCCCTTCTATTTTAAGTAAAAATGAAATAAAAAGTATTTTAGATTGTATTTCTACAATTTATAAAATAAAAGAAGATACAGAAATTACCTTGGAATGTAATCCTGATGATTTGACTGAAAATAAGTTAAAAGCACTAAAAGAAGTTGGCATAAACAGATTGAGTATTGGGGTGCAATCTTTTGATGATGAAGATTTAAAGTTTATGAATCGTTCGCACAATGCTAAACAATCAGAGAATTGTTTAAAATTAGCTCAAAAAGTTGGCTTTAATAATATTACTATTGATTTAATTTATGGATTACCAGGCCAAAATTTAGCAGATTGGGAAGCAAATCTGAGAAAAATGTTTAAATTTAATATTCCTCATTTTTCAGCATATGCACTTACTATTGAAAATAAAACACTATTAGGATCTCTAGTTGAAAAAAAGAAAATTATACCATTAAATGAGGATAAAATTTTGGAGCAATTTAATGCTTTAATGGATATGGCTGCTGAAAAGGGATTTATCCATTATGAAATATCAAATTTTGGGAAAAAGGGCGGTTTCTCTAAACATAATACTGCGTATTGGCAAAGCAAACATTATTTAGGGATTGGCCCTTCTGCTCATTCCTACAATGGGAAGAATAGAAGCTGGAATATCTCCTCTAACAAACAATATATTCAAAGAATACTAAATGGAGTGGAGGGGGCGCATCAAGAGGAATTATCGAAAAATCAGCAATATAATGAGTATCTGTTCACATCACTTAGAACAATTTGGGGGGTAAATTCTGAAACAATTAACATGCAATTTGGCGTTAAGCTTCAAAGCCATTTTTTAAAAGAAATTAAAAAATGGGAGAATAAAAAGGATATTAAAAAAACGGAATATACTTATACTCTTACAAATTCTGGAAAATTTTTAGCAGATGCTATTGCATCTGATTTGTTTATTGTTGATTAGATTCTGTAAGAATTCTTTTAAAATATGCTTCATATTTATTTATAATTACTTCCCATCTATAACAAGCCTTAATCTTTTTTGAATTATTTAAGACAAAGGATTCTTTATGATCTAACAATGCGTCATTTTTTAATAGACAAACCAATTCATCAGAATTTGAAAAGTAAAAGGCATTATTCTCAGTCACTGATTTATTAAAAAGATTATTATGAGAAAGAATAAAAGTTTTTGCTTCCATTGCTTCTAAGAGTGCTGGATTAGTCCCACCAACTGAATGTCCATGCAAATAGTATTTGGAATAAAAACGAATATTATCCAAATGATCTTTATTAAAAATTCCTCCTAAAAAAAGTATACCTGAACCTCTGTATTTGTTTTTTAAGAAATTACCATAAGGAGTTAAATGGTTCCCAATTAAAATATATGGAGTTTGAATCCTACTTTTGGTATAAGCATTAAACATCATTTCCAAGTTATTTTCCGGTTCTAATCTAGCAATAGAAAGAAAATAATTATTTTTTTCTAAACCATATTTTTTTAAGCACTCTGCATCTGGTTTCTTCCCCATTTCAGCACCATAAGCAATCATCTCTGATTTTCTACCATATTCTTTTAAAAGATATTTTTGAATACCAATATTATCTGCAATTAAATAATCAGAAAACATTACACCATATTTTTCTAAAGATTTAGTTACTTTCTGCACAATCTTATTCCATTTCAACCTTTTCCATTCCATTCCATCCAAATTAGTAACAATAATTTTGTCTTTATTCCTACAAAAAATAATAGATAAAGAAGAGGTGATTAAGCCTAATTCAAGTATGATATCAAAATCCTTTTTTATAGCATCTTTTAAACATAAATAATCATAAATGAAATTAGAAATAGAATTTCCAAATATTTGTTGAGGGCTTTCTTTTCTTATGATTTTTACTCCTTTAAAACTACTCTCTTTGTAGGGATGAAAATTAGGATTATAAATGCTCACATTATGCCCTTTCGCAACTAAACCAACCGACAAATGTTCTGCACATTGTTCAAATCCTCCATAATTATTTGGAATACCCCTAGTACCTAAAATTGCAATTTTCATTTATATTTTTTAAACTTAATTTTGCGAAAATAGATAAAAAAAAGAAAGCTGAAAAACCCCTAAAAAAGCAAATGGTATTTTTCTTTATAAAACCATATAAATGCACTCAAAAATATTCTAAAACCTATTAGTAAGCCAATATTTAATTTATTTGTATCTTGCAAAACTTTAATAAAGGAATAATTTATGCTTATGAATAGAAAGATTATTATAATTTGTTTTGGCCTAATCGTAGGTTTGTTAGGCTTAAATAGTGCTAATGCGCAATGTAATATTATTGTAGATCCTACAAATATTACTCAGGTAACATGCCCAGGTGGAGCAAATGGCTCTGCAAGTTTAGCTCAAACCCCATATACTAACTATTCTTGGTACAATGTAACAAACGGTATAAATTATGGAACTGGAATAGCAACTTCAGTAAACACACTTGAAGCAGGGCTCTATGTTGTAACCGGGAGTATACCTCTACAGGGATCTTGTCCAACAACTATGAGTTCAGATACTTTTGAGATCTTAGAGCCTATTGTAGATAATAGTTTAAATCCACCACTGGTTTGTGATTCTAGTAATTGTAATGTTACGTCGACCATTAATATTAGTCAACAATTTCCTGGGTATACTTATGGAGCTTCGCTAAATGGAGGAGTATTTCAAATGATACCTGCTGCTACCTCCAATTTATGTGCTGGGGCTCAAACCTATACGATTAATTATAATGATGGGATAAGTACTACCAATTGTCCTGCAGAAACATTTAATATCCCCGGAGGCGATCTTACTGCTTCGGCATATATTACTGACACCATTGAGTGTTATGGTGATTTTGCTACCATTCAGATCGTTACTGTTGGTGGAGCTGGTTGGTATAATTATTTATTAGAGTATAATATTTTTGGTAATTGGTATCAATTAAGTACACAAACTACTTATGATACTGCTACTTTTACTACTTTACCTGCAAATAATTATAGGGTTACAGCAACGGATACTTTTGGCGGATGTACAGCACTAGCCTTTATTACTATAACACAACCTCCAAATATGATCCCAACATTTAGTATTACTAGCCCTTCTCTTTGTTTTGGAGATAGTGTAGCTGATTTGTCTTTAAATGTTTTTGGAGGAATCCCACCTTATACCGTGACATTAAATGGTGGCCCAAGTATGCCAATTACAGCTAATAGTATTAACTTTTTAAATGTTCCAGCAGGAACATATCAAGTAATAATAACGGATGCGAATGGCTGTACAAAAACCAGAAACAAAACAATTACGTCACCTTCGGTATTAGTACCAAATTCTATTATTTCTTCCAACTATAATGGGCATGATATTAAATGTTTTGGTGGTAGTGATGGAGCAATTTTAGCACAAGTAATGTCAGGAGGGACCTCCCCTTTTCAATTTTCGATAAATGGAGGAGGAAATTTTTCCTCTAATCCTTATTTTCAGGGGCTATCATCTGGTCAGCACATAATAACATATAGAGATACAAATGGTTGTGAAACATCTGATACTCTTATCCTACAAGATCCACCAGATTTAAGTGGAACTACTTCCGTTTCATCTGCAATTTCTTGTAATAGTATTTGTGATGGCCAAATCACTTTTCTAGTAGATCCTAATTTTCCAGGGACGCCAAGCTATTCCTATTCACTGAATGGAGCAGCTTATCAAACTTCAGCTACTTTTGGCGGACTTTGTGGTGATAATTATTACAACATAACTGTTCAAGATATAAATGAGTGCACATTTACTAATTCTTTGTATTTGAATCAACCAGATTCATTGGCTTTATACGTAAGTGTAAGCAATTATAACGGTTGGGGCGTGAGCTGTAATGGAGCAACTGATGGGACAATTTCTATAGATTCTGTAAATGGTGGAACGCCACTTTATACTTATTCTATTAATGGAGGAACTTTTGGATCTTCTACCTTCTTCCCCAATTTGTCAGGAGGGAGCTATACAATTATAGCTCAAGATGCTAGTGGATGTAACCAATTGGAAAATATTACTATCTCTGAGCCAACCCCTTACCCCATTGCTTTAACTAGCAATATAAGTTATAATGGATTTGATGTGGCTTGTAATGGAGATTGTAACGGGGGTATTAATGTAACATCAACAGGGGGAGTACCACCTTATTTATATTCTCTGAATGGCGGAGCTTCTCAAGCATCTTCTACTTTTAATGGACAGTGTGCAAATAATTTACTTGTTGTGAGTGCAACAGATGCTAATGGTTGCACTTCTCAGGGTAGCATTACACTTACTGAACCTCCTATTTTAACACTTCAAATGGATTCTGTAATGGAAAATTGTGGTGCTGGAGATGGAGAAGCAATTGCCCTAGTAGGAGGTGGTGTCACTCCTTATTCCTATCTTTGGACAGATGGGCAAACTACTTCTACAGCAACTAATCTTTCATCAGGAACTTATACGGTTATTGTGACAGATCCCAATGGTTGTTCTATAACAGATGCTGTTTTTGTTCCAGGTACAGACATGACACTTTCTTCTTCTACCACAGATGTTTCTTGTTATGGAGAGAATGATGGAACAGCAACTGTAGTTGTCACGGGTTCTTTTGTATCTCCACTTACGTTTCAGTGGAATGATGCTAATTTCCAAACTACTGCAGCAGCTACAGGATTAGTTGCTGGGACTTATGTAGTAATTGTTACAGATGCTAATGGATGTTCAACAAATGATACAGTAAATGTTACTGAGCCAATTGCTGTAACTGTAGAATTAGATTCTGCTAATTCTCTTTTTATGATGCCTTGTTTCGGAGATTCACTTGGGGTTGCTTCTGTTTCAGCAGCTGGAGGTGCTGGCCCTGGAACTTATTGGTTCTATATTGATGCTGCAAATCCTCAAAATGACTCTACTTTTTATGGACTCCCTGCAGGGAATTATATAATTTTTGTAAATGATGTAAATGGTTGTACAGATAGTATAGCAGTCCAGATTTCGGAACCAGCTGAGATAACATTTTCACTTAGCTCCACTGATGTTCTTTGTAATGGTGGAGGCTCAGGAACTGCTGAAGTTGCGATAATTTCTGGCGGGACACCTCCTTATTCATACGCCTGGAGTACAGGAGCAACAACCGATAGTATTGGAGGTCTTTTTGCTGGTACTTATTGGGTAACAGTTACAGACGGAAATGGATGTACGATCTACCCTCCTGATACAGTTGTAATTGGAGAGCCAACTTTATTAACAACATCTATTTCATCTACTTCTTCGATGTGTGGAGGGACTGTAGCAAATGGAACTGCTGAAGTAGTTGCAAGTGGAGGGACTCCAAATTATTCTTATCTTTGGAATACAGGTGCTACTACTACAAATATCAGTCTATTAGTTGCCGGAACTTATACCGTAATTGTAACAGATGATAATGGATGTATGGTGTATGACACTACTGTTGTACAGCAAATTCCTCAGCCAATTTTATCTGTTGCAATTCAGAATGTAAGTTGTTTTGGAGCAAATGATGGTATGATTACTCCATCTGCAACAGCAGGAACAGCCCCTTATCAGTTTAGTATTAATGGGGGAAGCACTTGGCAAAATGCGGGCGTGCAATATGGCCCTTCTGGACAGGCATCTTATTTTGTAACTGTTCGAGATTCTAATGGCTGCGTGGAGAGCGATTCGATTTTTGTTTTAGAACCGGAACTTTTGGTTATAGACTCTTTCAGTATTAATGAGGTAAGTTGTTATGGAGGTTCTGATGGAGAAATTACTGTTAATCATTCTGGAGGAACTCAAGGGTTTTCCTATAATTGGTCTAATCTTCAGACAACACAAACTGCAACAGGATTAAGTATTGGATTTTTTTCAGTAATAGTAACCGATACCAATGGATGTACAGATACTTCAGTTTCTGTTGCAATGACTCAGCCAGATAGCTTGTATGTTTCCTCTATTACTTCAACAGATGTACTTTGTAATGGTGGAAATGACGGAACAGCAACTGTTACTGCACAAGGAGGCGTATTACCATATTCCTATTTGTGGAGTAATGGAGCCATGACTCAAACAGCAAATATGTCAGCAGGAAATTATTCGGTTGATGTACTAGATTTTAATGGTTGTATAGCAAGCGCTAGTATTATAGTAAATGAACCTGAAGCACTTGTTACGGATTCTTTTGTTATGGATTCGGTTTTCTGTTTTGGATTTAGTGATGGGAGCGCTACAGTATATGTTTCAGGAGGAGTAACTCCTTATACTTACCTCTGGGATAATGGAGATAATAATGCTTTTGCTGATAGTTTGGATGCAGGATATCATATGGTAACAATCACAGATTTTAACAATTGTGTGCATACAGATTCTGTTGAAGTGCTTGAACCAGCAGCTTCCGTTTCTATAGACTCACTTATTGTTGCACAAATTTCCTGTAAAGATGCAAGTAATGGTTCTATTGTTGTATTAGCAACTGGAGGAGTTCCTTCTTATACATATTCAAAGGATGGAGGGAATACCTATCAAACAGCTATTGGTTTTATTGGCCTATCGCCTAATACTTATAATGTAGTAGTAAAAGATTATAAAGGATGTACTTCTTCTGTGATGCAAACAATTACAGAGCCAGATTCCCTGCTTATTGATTCTATAGTTTTCAATCATGTAAGTTGTAACGGATACAATAATGGATATATTCAAAGTATTTCCGTAAGTGGAGGAACTCAACCTTATATGTATTCGGTAAATGGTTGGGGACCACATCCAACATTAGCTTACTTTCATGGGTATGGACCAGGAACTTATACGGTTGAAGTTTTTGATGATCATAATTGTGTAGTGGCCGATATCATTATTATCGATGAACCACAACTATTAACCACAACTATTACAACTTCTGATTATAATGGTTATGAAATTAAATGTAATGGAGATAGTACAGGTTGGATTTCTATGAATGTAAATGGAGGAGTAGCGCCTTATTTAAAAACTTGGATAAATGCTCAAGGGGATACAGTGCAATCTGCTTATAGTATTTCAGTAGACAGCTTAAATGCTGGACTTTATACTTTGGTTGTAGTGGATGCAAATGCTTGCATGAGCACACAATTTATTACACTTACTGAGCCAACTCCACTTCAGCATAATATTGTAACTACTCATGTAACATGTGATGGATGGACTAATGGAAGCATTACAGATTCTGTTTTTGGTGGCGTTCCCGGATACAGCTATCTATGGGATACTGGCGACACTACATATTTTATTGATAATTTACCTATTGGACTTTATAGCATTACTATAACAGATGAAAATAATTGCCAATCTACTAATAGCACATTTGTTAATGATAATAATAAATTG
>Ga0163108_10001166_pt1 | contig 19318 bp, 14 predicted proteins | sample Fk1155metaG_FD_109644 | JGI IMG/M metagenome (GOLD analysis project Ga0163108, IMG submission 109644) | Marine microbial communities from the Central Pacific Ocean - Fk160115 155m metaG | ecosystem: Environmental > Aquatic > Marine > Oceanic > Photic zone | place: The Central Pacific Ocean...
AGAATCTGGTTAATGCCAGGTAGCATAAATAATGAATTTAATTACGTCAAGATTATGGAAGGGACAATTGGTATACATGCCGATACAGTAGTAAATAATAGTCCAACTGCAGTCATTAATAATTGTATTATTGAGAATATGTCTGCTATTGGGATCTTAGGACAAGGAGCAAATCTGGAAGTAAATAACTCGGTAGTGAGTAATTGCGGACAATACACTGTAGTTTGCAATATAGGTGGTAATTACAACTTCACTCATTGCACTTTTGCGAACTTCTTGGATTTATTAAATACTAATAGAAATACACCTTCAATTCTACTTAATAACTATTACGAGGATATTAATGGAGTCTTGCATATAAGAGATCTAAATAGTGTTAACTTTACTAATTGTATCATAGATGGTAATTTAACTACTGAGATTGAATTTCAAGAAAATAATAGTGGTAGTTTCAATTACACTTTTGTCAACTGCCTAATTAGAATTGATCCCAATATAAATACAAATACAACAAATTATATCAATATCATTAAAAATGAGAATTCTGATTTTGAAGATAAAAGCAAAAGAGATTTTCATTTAACCAAAGATTCCCCATGTATTGACGCTGGGACAAGCACTTCTATCTCAACTGATATTGAAGGTAACTCTAGAAATAATCCTGATATTGGAGCTTATGAATTTATCGATTAATTTACTAAAAATTCAATAGTATCCTTCGCGTCAGCATAATCCCACAAGTTAGGGTTTTGCGTTTCTCCAAAAGCAATATGGCTCTTAGAAACCACACATTGTAACTTATCTTTATTTTCTGCAATAAAGTTTTCTACTTCTTCTTTAGTAGAGTAATATTCATAATAAAGCATAGCAAGAGGCGATTGTAATGATTTATCCTCCTTTAAAAGAAAGAATCCGTTATCGATAATCTGATAATCTCCCATCAGAAACATAGCTTTATGATAATCGTAATTGTTAGCATATTTTTTATGTTCTATTATATCTCGAAAAGAATAAAAAGCTTCAAATAATTGGTCTAAATCATAGCCCTTAGGTAAGAAAACTTTTGAAACGTTTCTGCAACCAAGCCCAAAGTAAGAAAATACATCTTTCCCAAGAAGATCTAATTCTGTTTTACTTTCTGTTCCATCTAGAATAGAAACTGAATTTCTATTTTTTCTAATGATTTTTTTGGCATCTCTGAAATAGTAGTTAAAATACTTTGCTGACACATCAGAGCCTGTTGCAATTACAGCATCCAATTTCTTATTTTTAATCTCCTCAATAAATTGAACCCTTTCTTTAAACTCAGGACAAATGGCTATGAGTTTTTTTGCTATAAAAGCTAATAAAATATTATCATCAGATGACATCTTCACAATCACATTGTTACCTGTAATCAGTACAGAAATAAAATCATTAAATCCAACAAGAGGAATATTCCCTGCCATTATTACAAGTACATTCTTTGGATCATCTTGTTCTTTTAGATCGTAAGGAGTAAGCCAAGCTTCTAGAGTTTCTATTGTTAGTTTATTTGCCCAAACTTTAAGTGCTTCTTTCTGATTCTCCAAAGTAAACCAATGGTTTCTTATTTCTGCTTCTTTTAATTTTTGAGTAAACTCTAAATCAGAAGTTTTTTTTAAGAAATCTCCTAACTGACTAAAAGCATGTATTCTTTCTTCTAAGTTCATCAAATCTATATATTTGTGCAAAAATAAATTTTAGTAAATTCAGTTTGTAAATAAATGAAAAAAATATTCACCATCTTTTGCACTTTCTTTTTACTTTCAAGCATTTCTGCTCAAAAAGTTTCTAAACAACTTATTGCAGAATATGAAGACACCCTAAAAGTAATGGCGAACACCATTATGAATGCTAAGACAGAACAAGAGAAATTTATTGCTAATGATACCTTTATAAAAACACTTAAAGAAGTGCTACAATATAGTAGATCTTTTGATTATCCTTTTGATTCCCTTAAAACTATTTCTATTAAGAATTCTTCTGATAATAGAGTGAGGATTTATACTTGGATTCTGAGAAAAGATAATGGCACTTATCAATATTTTGGCTTTGTACATTATAAAAATAAATCCAAAAAAAGATATGAAATTATTGCCCTAAATGACAACTCGGAAAATATCAGAAGGCCAAACAATAAGCAATTAGATAACAAAAATTGGTATGGTGCGCTTTACTATGAGATTATTTATATCAAAAAGAAAGGAAGGAAATATTACACCCTACTTGGTTGGGATGGAAATAATGACGTAAGTAGTAAAAAAATTATTGATGTAATGTATTTCTCAGGAAAAGAAATAATTAAGTTTGGAGCATCTATTTTCCGAGCTGGAAAAACAACTACTAAAAGATTTATTATTGAATATAATGCTAACTCCAATATTAGCGTTCACTATGAGAAAGAGGAAAATAGAATTATATTTGACCACCTTATCCCTATGCGAAAAGATTTAGATGGGCTACATGAATATTATGTGCCAGATGGCACTTATAATGCCCTAAGATATATAAATGGAAAATGGATTCTTAAAAATGATGTTATTGCAAAAAATCCCAATTCAAGAACCCTAATAAAAGAAAAACCAAAAATGGGGATCATCCCTGATTAATCTCTTTCTTGTGATAAATATCTACTGCTACAAGTATAGAAATAAAGCTCCAAAAAGGAACAGCTAATTTGTCGGTATCTAGAAAATTATTCAAGAATCCATGTACAAAATATGTAGTAAGAGCAAGTAGACTAAAAAATACCAAGTTTCTTAAATCACCTTTTTCTAAAGTATAATAAAGCTGCATTCCCTTATAGTAAACGGTCAACATCAAAACCAAGAAGCTTAATATTCCAAGAATCCCTGATTCGGCTAATGGACCTAAAAACTCAGAATGCGCATTTCCCAAATCTCCTTGATTGGTACTGATTATGGTTTTCTCTTTCGATCTTTGGAAAGGAGCATATTGAAATGCATAAGTTCCTGGCCCCCAACCCACAAATGGTCTCTCTTTAAACATCCTGATAGCACAATTCCATCGATTTATCCTCTCTAAATTAGACGCGTCAGTTGATATATTAGAAACCGATTCTATATGTTTACTAAATGATGATGAAGAGTCTTGTGTATTTTTTTCCAAACTCATAACAATAGAATCCCAAGAAAAAAGCAATATACCTACAGCAACTATAATAACAGTAATAAATTTAGCAAAAGAGATTCTAAATTTTAATATGAAAGAAAAAATAAAAGCACCAAATAAACTAACCCATGCTGCTCTAGTATAAGATAAAACTAATCCTAAAATCAAAATGAAGATTATCCCAATAATTACTCCTCTTCTTTTCTTAGTAGAAAACAAATACAAGGTCATTGGAAGGAGCATTGCAATCGCTGCCCCATATCTAGTATGATCCTTAAAAAAAGGATACATTACCAAATGAGAAGATTCCAAGTCAAAATCAAACAGGGAATGTTTGTAAGAGGTAATTAAAATTACAACTGAAAGTGGAATAAGAAAAAGCCAAAGTAAATTTCTTATGTTTTCTTTCTGCATAAATAGCGGTATAGCCAAAAAATAAAAAGGGACAATAAACCACAATCTTGATAGAAAAAACTTCAAGGAAATAATTGGCATTTCACTTGTAGTTATTGTAAAACCCATCCAGATTAAATAAAAGAAAATAGCATTAGTAATCGGGTAGATAAGCAGCATTTTATCTAACTTCTCTCCAGAAAAAAGCTTTAGAAAGAATAAAAGTAAAACTCCAAAAAGAAGTGGTTCTGTAGGGATAAACATACCAATCCCACCAAAATTTAAACTTTCTAAACTAAAAGAGAAAGGAGTACAAAATACAATCAGCAACAGTAATTTTTCCAAAGAAAAAAAAATCAAAAAGATTATGCCTAAAACGACTGGTAAAAGCCCTAGCCAAAAAAACTCATGAGCTAGAAGAACACTATTTACAATAACAAAAAGTATGGTAAGTAATACAAGCTGATTAGATTGTATTTTCTTTAGCATTTAACTTTGCTTTATACTCTTTATTTGTTCTTTTAAAGCGATAATGAGAACCATAAAAAATGCAGTAGAGAATGCAGTTGTAACTACAATGAGCCATCTGATAGGATAACTCTTTTTAAGTGCAGGACCCGCAGTATTTACTATGAACTTATGTTCCAAACTTTCTTCTGCAGTTAATTTATGTTCATTTAGTTTCTTCTGCACATAATTCAATCGGCCTCTTGAATGCACCAAATCATCTCTAAGAGCACTATATTGCCCACCATATTTGGATAGAATCTCCAATTTCTTTGCTATAGCATTAGCTGCTGAATGATTGTTTGCAATTTTGGCTCGTGCCCATTGTTCGTTTAACACCTCTGATTGCGACTCATAATCATTTATACCCAAAGCCCTAATCTTTAAAATAGAATCTTCTAGTTTTTTAATCTCTGAAAGCACAAAATCTTTATCTTTTAAAAGAGATTGATAGCCCTGCTGAGCCATATTATTCTGTAGATTATTCATTACCGTATCAATTAAAGCTGCGATCTCATTAGCAATATCTGCTGCCATTTGAGGATCCTCATCTAATACAGAAATCCGAATGGAAGAATACTTTGTTATACTTGATTCTACATTTCCCTGATACTTTTTCATCAAATCCATATAATACTTTTCATTTGAGATATCTATATCATAATGATTTATCAAATCAAATTTTTCTACTACTCTATTAATAATCTCATTAGATTGTAAAATTTGCATCATATGTTCTAATTCTTCTTCTTCACCAATCTCCAAAAAGTCATTATATTCATTCAGCAGAGCCTTTCCAGTAGAAAGATTCATCGTTGGGAAAAGTATTACCTCTGATTTATATTTATTAGTTATAAAAAGAGAACCCACTGCTGCTATAATTGCCGAAACAAAAGACACTAAAATTATCTTCTTTCTCCATTTATATATAAGTGTAAAAAGAGAAGTGTTATCTAAAATGGTATTACTCATAGTGTTTAATTTTAAGTTTGCAAAAATACATTTTTATTATCTTTTAATTCTTGAAAACAGGAAAAGCATAAAAGTTAAAATATTTTTTTACATAAACTGCTCCTAAAACTGTCCAACAAAATATAGAGATACTTGTAGCTATAGCAGCTCCTTTTATACCATAAATTGGAATTAAATAATAGTTTAGAGCAATATTTATAATGGCTGTAAGAAACAAGATATTTCTAGATATAATCTGTTTTCCTGTCATATCTAGAATATAAATTACAGCTCCAAAAAATACATTTATCATTTGCCCAATAGCTAAAATAATTAGGGTATGTTTTCCAGCAATTGTGTTAAATTCATCTCCAAAAAGTTGTAATAAAAATTCTGGGAATAAAAGGATAATCAAAAGAATAGGGATACTCAGGATAAAGGTAATTTTAGCAGCAGTTTGGACCATTCTTGCAAGAGAGTCCATTTCTTTATTGTGGTAGAACTCAGAGATTTTAGGGCCTAAAATAGTATTAACTGCAAACAAAATAAGAGTTGTCAAACCAGCAAGTTTCATCGCAATTGTATAAATTCCAACATCCGTTTGGGAATTAAAGTTCCCCAACATCAGAATATCTACCCAACTCATAAGCAAAAAAAGAGAACCTGATAAAAACATTGGAAAAGATTCTCTAATCATTGCCGAAACAGAAATAGTTACCTCTATCAAAGATTCTTTCTTAGAAATTGTTTTTAGCCATAAAATAATACTTAGAATGGCCAAAGAAATCACTGAAAAAGTAAAAGCAGAAACACCAATGTTTTTATGAGAATCATTTATAAAAAACAAAGTAATTGCTGCCAATCCAAAAATAGCAAAGCTCCTGAAAAATGAGAATAATCTAATATTCTTAATAGCTCTAAATCCTTCTGCATTTATATGTAAAACAGAAAAAGGAATAATAGCAAAAATTAGATAATAAACTACATCTGATTGATTGTAAAAATCAAGAAATCCATTTGTAAAAAGAATATACAAAAAAATCGAAAAGAAAATACTAATAGTAAGCACAATACCTATAATCTTTTTATAGGTATTTCTCAAACTTCCCCACTGCTGTTTAGAATTAAAATCAGCAAGTCTTTTCAATAGAAAAGTATCCAAACCCAAAATAGAAAAAACTACAATTATACTAAGCAATGTGAAAAAAGTAGAAAAAATACCATTGGCCTCTGCACCAGCAAGCTTTGCTAAAAGAAAGTGAAAAAGATATATAGAAAGCATTCCTCCTATCTTAAAAATAAGGGCAGTACTTGCTTTAATTAAAAGTTCCGAATTGGAAATCAATAGGACTAATTTATATACTTTCTGTTTCAAATTTCGTTTTTGATAATTGAGTGGCAAATCTACAACAATCATAATGAAAAAAGTATATTTTTATTGCCTATGAAAATCGCTATTAACTGTAGGCTTTTGCTAAAAAACAAATTAGAAGGAATTGGCTGGTACACTTTTGAAATTGTAAAACGGATTGCACAGAGCCATCCTGAGCACGATTTTTACTTTTTATTTGATAGGCCTTTTCACTCTGATTTTATATTTTCAAAGAATGTAACGCCAATTATACTATCTCCTCGAGCAAGACATCCTTTTTTTTGGTATTTCTGGTTTGAATTTTCAATTACCAAATTTTTGAGTAAAAATAAAATTGACCTATTCTTTTCTCCTGATGGTTATTTATCTTTAAAAACCAATGTAAAAACCGTTCTAACTATCCATGATTTGAATTTTGAGCATTTCCCAGAAAAATTACCATTTCTAACAAGAAAGTACTATAAATTCTTTACGCCAAGATTTTGCAAGAAAGCAAATAAAGTTCTTACAGTATCTAAGGAATCAAAGAAAGATATAGTTGAACAATACAATATTGATAAAGAAAAAATAACTACAATTTACAATGGTGCAAATAATAAATACAAACCGCTAGATGAAAACAAAAAGAAAGAAGTAAAAAATACTTACGCTGGTGGCTCAGACTATTTCTACTTTGTGGGATCTTTGCATCCTAGAAAAAATATAATTAAATTAATGAAGGGATTTGATATATTCTGTAAAAAAACAAAATCGGATGTAAAACTACTTATAATTGGTGAGTCTATGTGGAAAAATAAAGATATGGAAGATAGTCTTCAGAAACTGAAGAACAAGAACCGCATACTGTTTTTAGGGAGAAAAGAAATAGAAGAACTCACAAAAATTGCAGCTTCTTCCATTGCACTTACATTTGTTCCTTATTTTGAGGGATTTGGTATTCCTCTTGCTGAGGCTATGTATTGTCATACACCCATTATAACCTCTAATGTTTCTTGCCTTCCAGAGATTGCTGGAGATACAGCTATTTACGCCAAGCCAGATGATGTAAATAGTATTGCTAATGCAATGAAAGAAATGTACTCAAATAAAGAAAAAAGAAATAAACTGATTGAAAATTGCAAGATTCGCAAAACAGCTTTTTCTTGGGATAAAGCTGCTAAAGAAGTTTGGAATGTATTAAAGCAGAATTTGTAATGTTAAAATCATCTTTTGGTAAAAAAATAGAAGCTGGTTGTGATGAAGCAGGAAGAGGATGTTTATCAGGGCCTGTGGTGGCCGCTAGTGTGATTTTACCAAAAAACTTTAAGAATCCATTATTAACTGATTCCAAGCAATTAAGTGAAAAAAAAAGAAACATTTTAGAAAAAGTAATAAAACAAGAAGCAATCTGTTGGGAGATTGGAACAGTTTGGAATAAAGATATTGATAAAATAAATATATTAAATGCATCAATAAAAGCAATGCATTTATCCCTAGAAAGACTAAAATTAAAGCCAGAATTACTCCTTATCGATGGAAATAAATTCCATAATTATGAAAATATTCCACACCAATGCATTATAAAAGGAGATAGCAAATTCGCATCTATTGCTGCAGCGTCTATTCTAGCAAAAACTTACAGAGACAAATTGATGAACAAATTACACGAAGAATTTCCTCAATATGGATGGGATAAAAATAAAGGGTATGCTACCAAAACTCACCGACAATCCATTGTTAATTACGCCCCTTGCAAGTACCATAGAAAGAGTTTTAAACTTTTACCTTTGCAATTAAAATTAAAATTGTAATGAAAACCCAACATCTAAGAATTTTAATCCTACTTCTTTTAGTAAGTTTTATTTTGTTTTTTGGATACAAAAACTACAAACAATTATCTAATAAAACCACTTCTTCTTTTCTTCTAATCCCAACAAATGCTTCACTTATCTTGCAAATAAATGATGTAGAAAATTTCAATAAAAAATTAAATAAATCTGAGATTTGGGAAAAGTGCAAGCAAGCAAATTATGTTAATAATATACAAAACAATATTTATTTCTTAGATTCTATAATTAAAATCTTAAACAAGTCCGAACAAAGAAAAATTAAAACCCTCTTTTTCTCTACCCACAAGTCGAGCTATAATGATGCTGCAGTTTTATTTTTGGCCTCTACAACAAAAAAGGTAAATATTAAAGATCTTGCTGAAACTTTTTTACAAATAAGTAGTAGTGAAATTGAAACACATACTTATGAAAATGAAACTATCTTTGAATTAAGACTTCTTTCTAGAAACTATTTTATCGCAGAAAAAGAAGGAATAGTTTTTGGAAGCAAATCAAAAATATTAATTCAAGATGCTATCAGACAATTTGGTGCAAAAAGCAATCTACTTAGTAACCCTGCTTTTAGCAAACTACAGAAAACTACAAGTAATAGTGCTATTGCAAATTTATACTATAACTTTAATAACCTTTTAGATTTAACTGAAGTTTATGGTAATGAGAAAAAAAAGAAGAATATCTTCTTAAACCATTTTTCTGATTGGGCAGCAACGGATATCTTTATTAAAAATAATTCCTTTTTCGCTAATGGCCTTTTGCACACAAACGATAAGGAAAACTTCTTAAGCACACTTAAAAATCAAAAAGGAGCAAGTCATGATATATGTGAAATTCTGCCCCAAAATACTTCACTTCTTTTTGAAATTTGCATAAGTAATGTTAAAAGTTTTACAGATAAGAAGAATGTCTTTTTACAAAAACATAATGCCTTTTACGATTGGGAAAAAAGAAAAAAATACCTACAAGAGAATCACAACTTTGAAATAAATAAGTTTTTAAGATATGTAGATAATGAGATTGGTATATTTAATATTTCTACAAAAAGTAAAGATAATCTTCAACATAGTTTTTCCTTTATAAAAGTTACGGATATTCAGCAATCCTCAATTTTCTTAAGCGATCTTATTAGTAAGGAGAACAAATCGGAATATAAAGGGTTTAGTATCTTTAATATTACTCAATCTAGCCTATTTTCATTTCTTTTTGGAGATGCGTTCTCTGCAAAAGAGAATACCTATTTTGTAGCTATTAAAGATTATCTTGTTTTTGGAAATAGCGCTTCCTCACTAGAATATGTGATTGATAATTATATCAGTAAAAATACTTTAAGTGAGAGTAAATATTTCCAAAAACTTCAACAGCAAATATACGGAAAGTCTAATTTATTCTTTTATATAAATCCTGGAAAATCAGTTGAGAGATTAAGCAAATTTTTAAATAAAAGATGGGGAGATCTATTTTACATAAATGAGGATTCTTTACAAAAGTTCACTGCATTCTCCTATCAGTTAAATGTTGGAGATCCACTTCTTTTAAATAACATGATGTTGTTCTATGATAAAGATTTTAAGGAAGAATTAAAACAGGAATGGTACGGACAATTAGATACTACTTTTGCTATAAAACCACAAATAATCTCTGATTACAAAACAGGAAAGAATCAAGTACTTCTACAAGACAATAGCAATAAGATTTATCTTTTCTCAACTAGCGGAGAAAAACTTTGGGAAAAGCAAATCCAGGGAAAAATTATGGGAGAAGTTTCTCAAATTGATTTTTACAAAAACAAAAAGTTGCAGATCCTATTCAATACCAAAAAGCATATATATATTATTGATAGATTAGGACGTTTTGTGAAGGATTTCCCAAAAAAATTACCATCAGAGGCTACAAATGGACATGCCCTTTTCGATTACAACAAGAAGAAGAATTATAGAATCATAATTGCAGTAGAAGATGGAAAACTTTTAAACTTAGATAAAAAAGGGGATGAAGTAAAAGGATGGGGCTTTAAAGCTAGAAATTCAAAGATATCTGATAAATTACAACACTTTGTTGTAGGTAGCAAAGATTATATTTTGTACCCAGCTAAAGATAAAAATTTAGCTCTTTTAGCTAGAAATGGAAAAACAAGAGTTAATTATAATATTACTTCTGAGTTCAGCTCACAAAGTTTACAAGTTGATAAAAAGGGAACGCTTTATGGTATTACTTCTGAAGGAAAACTTTGGAGAGGAACACTAGAAGGAAATGCTATCGAGCTTACACTACCAAATTTAATCTCAAACTCTAGATTCTTAATTGATAAAAATACGTTAATCTATAGTAATGAGAAGAATATTTTTATTGTTGACGAAAAATTTGACCTTTTACATACTTTTGAACTAGCAAATAGAATTGAAGATATTAATACTTTTAATGACAATTTAATTATTAAAACTAGTGTTGCTATTTATGTATGGAAAGATGGTAAAATTAAAGAAGGAACCCCAATTGAGACTAATGGCCTTACAGTAGCAAATGATTTAGATAAAGACGGAAAAATAAACCTAATTATTAGCCGCGATGCCTTCATTTACAATTTTGAGATTGAATAATTACTTGATTAAATACGTCAGTCTGAAATAAGGAATCAGATAGAATCTGCTATAAAAAAGATTCATCTCTAACAAAGGAATTTGAACTCCTCCTCTAATTAAAACTATTTCTTGTTTTTCTCTTTTGTACATTATTTCAGAAGAGAGATGCGGAATAATTGTTGGTTCTTCAGATGGTAAATAAATAATTCCAGTATTTACTCCTGCATAGATTCTATTTAAAAGTTCATAATTATAACCAACACTTGCTTTAGTAAATTTAAAAGAAGTATTTATCTCAGTAAAATAAAGTGATTCTTTTTGGAAATAATAAGCCCCTACCCCACTCAAATAAGGTAAACCATAAGAATGTGCAAAGAATAACTTCTTTTGTTGAGAGCTCCCCTTATCAAACCTACTCAAATCATACTTTTCAATCAAGTTAATAAGCAAGATTGAGTACTTTGAATTAGTTGCATAGCCCGCTTTTTTAAGGCCTTCTGCCCACGCTTTATAATCTGTTGGACTAAGCAAAAAGAGTGAATTATATCTTTCTCTTTCTATTAAAAATAATGAATGATCTTTATAAGAATCAGCAACCTTTGAATATTTCCTAAAACACTCTCCTTTTTCATCATCATCTTTAATTATAGTTTTTCCATTCCAATTATCGTGACACTTAATTCCAAAATGATTGTTTCCTTCAGTAGCTAAAAGACTTTCTCCATTCCCACTTTCCAAAATACCTTGTGCTAAGGTAATAGATGCAGGTATATTATATCTATGCATCTCATCAACAGCAATCTGGCTGTATTTTTCAATATATGTTTCTGTTTTATTTTGACTAAAAACACAAAGACATGAGAAAAGAAAAAAGAAAATAGATAGTTGTTTTACCATTTTACAAAGGTACATTATTCTATCTTTGCTCTTATGAAAGATTTTAAAGAAACAATATTAAGAGGAATTCCATCTCAGCTCCCTGAAAAGAAAGAGATTAATCCAGATATTAGTCATGCTCCTAATCGTAAGGACATACTTTCCAAAGAGGAAAAGAAACTTGCAATCCGTAATGCTTTGCGTTATTTTCCTGAGCACATGCACGCTACTTTAGCGCCTGAATTTACTGAAGAACTTAAAACTTACGGAAGAATCTATATGCATCGTTTTATACCTAATTACAAAATTAAAGCAAAACATCTGGAAGATTTTCCTCACAAAAGTAAACAAGCAGCAGCAATTCAGCTTATGCTCTCTAACAATTTGGATTATGCTATTGCACAGCACCCTGAGGAATTAATAACCTATGGAGGAAATGGTGCGGTTTTTCAGAATTGGGCACAATACCTACTTTGTATGCAATCTCTAGCAGAAATGACTGATGAACAAACGCTTGTATTGTATTCAGGTCATCCTATGGGAGTATTCCCTTCACACAAAGATGCTCCTAGAGTTGTAGTTACAAATGGAATGATGATTCCAAACTATTCTAAACCAGATGATTTGGAAAAGTTCAATGCTTTAGGGGTTACTCAATATGGACAAATGACTGCTGGTTCTTTTATGTATATTGGTCCTCAAGGCATTGTGCATGGTACAACAATTACTATACTTAATGCAGCTAGAAAAATTGATACAAAAGCAAAAGATCTAAGTGGAAAGATATTTGTTACCTCAGGACTTGGAGGTATGAGTGGTGCTCAGTCAAAAGCAGGAGTAATTGCTAAAGGTGTTTGTATAGTTGCAGAAGTAAATCCTCAAGCCACTTACAAAAGACATAAACAAGGTTGGGTTGATCAAGTCTTTTCTGATTTAGATGAATTACTAGATAGAGCTACATCTGCAAGAGATAATAAAGAAGTTGTTTCATTAGCTTATGATGGAAATATTGTTGATTTATGGGAAAGAATTGTGGAGCGTAATATCCATATTGAGATTGGCTCTGATCAAACTTCTTTACATAATCCTTGGGCTGGCGGGTACTACCCTGTAGGTATAAGTTTTAAGGAAGCAAATGAGATGATAGCTAACAATCCTGAAAAATTCAAAAAAGAGATCCGAAAAACTTTAGTTCGCCATACTAATGCAATAAATACCCTGACTGAAAGAGGAATGTATTTCTTTGATTATGGGAATGGCTTTTTGTTAGAAGCAAATCGTGCTGGAGCTGATATATTAAATGAAAAAGGTGATTTTAAATATCCATCATATGTACAAGATATTATGGGGCCAATGTATTTTGATTATGGTTTTGGGCCATTCAGATGGGTTTGTACATCAAACAATCCAAATGATTTAGCAATTACAGATAAAATTGCTGCTGAAATCTTAGAAGATATTATGCAAAACTCTCCTAATGAAATCAAACCTCAAATGAGTGATAATATTAATTGGATTAAAGAAGCAGAGAAAAATAAAATGGTAGTGGGCTCTCAGGCCCGTATATTATACGCTGATGCTGAAGGGAGAATGAAGATTGCTGAGGCATTTAATAATGCTATTGCTGAAGGAGCACTTTCTGCTCCTATTGTACTTGGTCGAGATCATCATGATGTAGGCGGAACAGACTCTCCTTACAGAGAAACTTCTAATATTTATGATGGCTCACAATTTACAGCTGACATGGCAATACATAACGTAATTGGCGATAGTTTTAGAGGCGCAACTTGGGTTTCTATTCATAATGGCGGTGGTGTAGGTTGGGGTGAAGTAATCAATGGAGGTTTTGGTATATTATTGGATGGCTCTTCTGATGCTGACAGGCGATTAAAATCCATGTTATTTTGGGATGTAAATAATGGGATTTCGAGAAGAAGTTGGGCAAGAAATAAAGAAGCTAATTTTACAATTAAAAGAGCTATGAGAATGAATCCTGACCTAAAGGTGACTCTTCCTAGTGTGGTTGATGATGATCTAATAAATAATTTGGTATTTTAAATTTGAACGGACAAAATTTCATTTTTTCAAAAATTCTAATACCCTAAATTTAATTACTTTTGTAAAAAAATTATGATAAAGACTATTTACTTTCTAGTTACTTCAATGCTAATTTCCTCAATTACATTTGCACAAGTGAAAATCAAGACAAGCGGAAATTATAGCAATCCTTCCTATTTAATTGATAATGCGCTTATTGGAAATGGAGTGGTTACTTCAAATCATAGTTTCACAGGCAATCCTACTCAAATAGGGTTTTTCTCCGATTCTTTAGGACTAATAGGAATGGATAGTGGTTTTGTGCTTACCACTGGTGGTGTGGATTCTATTGGTGTTCTTGGTGCAGATACAAGCTTCTCAATCGTTCAAGATTATTTTCTTTCTTCTGATTTATTTGGCGGCTCTGACGCTGATTTACTTACCATTGCTAACTCAGTTCCTGCTATGATCGGCCAATCCTTTACAGTGGGTTCAACTCAAGATGTAGCAATTCTGGAATTTGATTTTGTGCCTTCTTCAGATACTGTAAAATTTAATTATGTGTTTGCATCAGAAGAATATCTTATTTTTATAAACTCAGCCTTTAATGATGTATTTGCTTTCTTGATATCTGGTCCTGGAATTTCTGGTCCTTACGCCTCTCCTGCAGCTTTTCCTAATGGAGCTATCAATATTGCTGAAGTGCCCAACTCTAACCCATCTCTTCCAATTACAGTTAGTACTATAAATGACACTTTAAATAGCCAATATTACAATTATGATACACTTGGTCAGGTTTGTGCCTTTAATGGATTTACAGATGTATTTACTGCTACAGCAGCAGTTACTGCTTGCGAAACTTATCATATAAAATTAGCTATAGCAGATGGTAGTGATGGTGTTTATGATTCCGGCGTGTTTTTTGAGGCTGGGAGTTTTAATTCAATTGAACCAGGCCCTCCAACTACTGTAGTGAGTACAACTGATGTCCTTTGTAATGCAGATAGTAATGGCACAGCATCTCTTTGCATACAAGGAGGAACTGCTCCTTATTCTATTAATTGGAATGGCGCAAATCCGAATGCATTGTCAACAGGAACATATTCTGTTACGGTAATAGATAATGTTGGCTTAAGCTCAACTACTTCTTTTACAATAAATGAACCAACTGCATTAATTACAACTATCTCCCAACCTGTTCTAGATTTGGAAGCAAATGCAATTGGAGGAACACCAAACTTTAGTTATCAGTGGTTGTTTGCAAATATAGTGGTGGGAACCAGTACTACTTATACGCCAACTCAAAATGGAAATTACACTCTTGTCGTTACAGATATGAATGGATGTATCGACACATCTGTAATCTTTACTGTTACAAATATTGTATCAGGTATTTCGGAACATTTTAGTGATAAATTAATGATATATCCTAATCCATTTACAGATAAAACTACACTACAACTTTTAAACCCCTCTAATAAATTGTTAGCACTTTCTTTGTTCGATCAAACGGGAAGAAAAATAAAAGATTTTTCTTTCTCAAATGATAGAAATACTATTGTAATTGAAAGAAAGAATTTAGCAAAAGGCATTTATATGCTGATGATTAGAACTCAAAATTACACTTCAAAAAGTAAGTTGATTATTAAATAAATTACTTTTGACAACATGTTTGATGCTTTTCAAATGTTCTTGTATGATGGTAAAAAATTAGTTTTCTCTTCTAATAGAAATAATGGCGGAATAAGAGCAACCAACCTTTTTATAGAAGATTGGATAGAGTAAAAAATCATAATAAAAAAACTAACAACTATTTCTATCTTTGCCCAATGCGTTTTTTCATTGAATTATCTTTTAACGGAAATAAGTTTCATGGTTGGCAAATTCAACCAAATGCTAATACCATTCAAGCCGAATTGAATAAAGCACTTTCTGTTATTTTGAAAGATGTAATCTTAGTAGTTGGTGCTGGGCGTACGGATGCTGGCGTGCATGCAAAGCAAATGTTTGCTCATTTTGATTTTGAAGGGGATGTTGAAACAGAAATATTACTTACAAAACTAAATGGATTTCTCCCTAATGATATTTCAGTCCATCAAATTTTTAAAGTAAATGATAATACTCATGCTCGCTTTGATGCTGTTAGCCGAACTTATCAATATTATATTACAAATGAGAAGAATCCTTTTAATAAAAATGTCTATCTGTATTACCAAAGATTAAACGTGGATGCTATGAACTTGGCTTGTAAATATCTTTTAGGCAAGCAAGATTTTACTTCTTTCTCTAAATTACATACTCAAACTTATACTAACGATTGTAATGTGATTATTGCGAATTGGAAACAGCAAAGAAATGAACTTCTTTTTACAATAAAGGCTGATAGATTCTTAAGGAATATGGTGCGTGCAATTGTAGGCACTTTGTTAGAGGTAGGCGAAGGAAAAATGGGACCAAAAAGAATAAAAGAAATAATCGCAAAAAAAGACAGAAGTGAAGCAGGCGTTTCTGTACCAGCACATGCTCTTTTTATTACCAAGATTGAATATCCTGAGAACATTCAAACAATATGCTAATTAAAGAACTAGAATATAATAATTACCAAGAATAATAAATGTCTACAAGCAAAACAGGAGAAATAGTAGATTATCAGCTACTCAAAAGAATATTGAGATTTTCAATTCCTTATAGGTCAAAAATGTGGCTTACTGCAACCTTTGCAATTCTATTAGCTTTTTTGGCTCCTTTACGTCCAATACTTATCAATTATGCTTTAGATAATTTTGTATTAATACCAAACTTGGAACTTCTTTTTCAGATAACAATCTTAATGATTATTATTTTAGCTATTGAGGCAATTGTTCAGTTTTATTATATTTATTATGCTGCTTGTATTGGGCAATATGTTATACAAGATTTAAGAGGGAAAATATACAAGCATATTGTAAGTTTAAAACTTTCTTTTTTCAATAAGACTCCTATTGGTACAGTGGTTACTCGTACTATCTCTGATATTGAAACCATTGCTGCTATTTTTTCAGAAGGACTACTAATTATCATTGCTGAACTACTAAAAATTGTAGTCATTCTTACCGTTATGATTTATACTGATTTTAAGCTCACTATTGTTTCCTTGTCTTCTATTCCAATACTACTTATTGCAACTTCTTGGTTTAAGCGCTCTATCAAATCTGCTTTTCAACAAATACGTACTCAGGTTTCAATAATGAATGCTTTTATACAAGAACATATTGTAGGTATGAATATCGTTCAGATTTTTGTTCGAGAAAAAGCTGAATACCAAAAATTCAAAAAAATCAATAAAGCGCATCAAGATGCGCATATTCAGTCCATTTTGTATTATTCTATTTTCTTTCCTGTAGTCGAAATTTTATCAGCTACTTCCATAGGGCTCATTATTTGGTGGGGAGGTAGCGCTATCCTATCTGGGCAAGATATTACTTTTGGTGAACTAGTAGCTTTCATTTTATACATCCACATGCTTTTCCGTCCAATTCGTCAGTTAGCTGATAGATTTAATATTCTACAAATGGGCATTGTTGGTTCTGAAAGAGTTTTCAGAATCTTGGATACTGACAAAAAAATAAAAGATAATAGCGATATCATTTTGAAAAAAATTAAAGGAGATATAACTTTTAATAATGTGTTCTTTGCCTATAACAAAGAGCAATGGGTTTTAAAAGGTATTAATTTTTATATTGAGGCAGGGAAAACACTAGCACTTGTTGGTGAAACTGGTGCAGGAAAAACCTCTGTAACTAATGTGCTTAATCGTTTTTACGATATTCAAAAAGGGAGTATAAATATTGACGACTATTCTATCCAAGAGGTAAAACTTAGTTCGTTACGTGAACAGATTGCTTTTGTTCAACAGGAAGTATTTTTATTCTCAGATTCAATTTTTAACAATATTACGCTTTATGATGAACATATAAGTATTAAGAAGGTAAAAGAAGCAGCTAAGAATATAGGAATTCATAGCTTTATTAAATCTCTTCCAGGAGGCTACAATTATTCAGTTGGAGAAAGAGGAGTTACCCTTTCCACTGGGCAAAGACAACTCATTGCTTTCTTAAGGGTGTATGTTCGTAATCCTAAAATCTTAATTTTAGATGAGGCAACCTCATCAATTGATACAGAAACAGAACAATTATTACAAAATGCATTAAAAAAATTAGTAAAAAACAGAACGCTTATCATTATTGCTCACCGCCTTTCTACTATAAGAAATGCAGATAAAATTCTTCTATTTAAAGATGGAAAAATTGCAGAACAAGGCTCTCATAATGATTTGATGTCTCAAAAAGGAATCTACCAAAATATGTACAGAACCCAACAATCTTTAGAAAACTAAGCTTATAAGAAATAAAAAGTTAGATTTATTTTTCTCATATTTATTGTTAATTTTGTAGTTCTTGAAAGAGCATACTCTTACTACCTATAATATAGGATAAAAGAGATATATAAAATAAGTTGCATTAGCTTAATTTATCAAAAAAATGAAAAAAATAATTTATCTTTTGGGATTCCTTTTAGTTTGTGCTTAATCAAATGCGCAGACTACAGATTGGGTTTTATCTTTTGGAGGAACAGCCTCAGATAAAGGTATTTCAATTGGTACAGATTCATTAGGTTTTATCTATTGTAGTGGGTTTTTTAATAATGAAGCGACCTTCGGGAGTATTACACTTACTAATTCTCCGTTAAGTACTTGGGGAAATAATAAGGAGAATTTTGTTTTCAAGATGGATTCCATGGGAAATGTTCTTTGGGCAATTGCTGGAGGTGATCTATCAGGTAGTTGTTGCGATGATAGAGCATTAGGGATGCATGTTACACCTGGAGGAGATGTTTTTATTACTGGGACTTTTTGGAGTTCTTATAATCTTGGGCCTTTAAGTGTATCTGGGGCCCAGCAAAATAGTCATGATAATTCATTGTTAGCTAAAATAGATAAGAATGGAAATCCTGTTTGGGTAATTGGTTTTGGTTCTGATAATACTTCAGGTGGTTGTCCTTATCCTATTTATGATGCAGATGATCATTCTTATGATGTAAAAGTAGATAAAGATGGATTTATTTATGTTACTGGCTTTTTCTCTGGATATAGTGCTGAATTTGACGCTTTGTCAGTTTCTAATCCTGATTGGGGAAGCACATGTAACCCTATGGGGTACATTGGTAAATTAGATGCAAATGGGAATTGGCTTTGGGTAGATAAATTTGATGGAATTAAGGATGATAGAGGTTCTCGTGATAACAGATTAGCAATTGATCAATTTTCTAATATATATTGTGTTGGTGGATTTGAAAATACGGCAAATTATGGTCCTTATTCCATTACATCAAATGGAGAATGGGATGCTTTTATCTTTAAAATGGATAAAAATGGAAACTGGCTTTGGGCAAAAAATGTAGGAAGTAACAAAACAGACAGAGCAGATGGTATTGCTATTGATGTATGTGATGATATTTATATCACTGGAGAATATCGTAATCCTATGGTATTTCCAGGTGCAAATGCATCAAACGGAACGGATACGCTTAGTCATAAACAGAAAAGAGATGTATTTGTTGCTAAAATAAATGCTAATGGAGATTGG
>Ga0163108_10001168_pt1 | contig 19309 bp, 13 predicted proteins | sample Fk1155metaG_FD_109644 | JGI IMG/M metagenome (GOLD analysis project Ga0163108, IMG submission 109644) | Marine microbial communities from the Central Pacific Ocean - Fk160115 155m metaG | ecosystem: Environmental > Aquatic > Marine > Oceanic > Photic zone | place: The Central Pacific Ocean...
GTCACCAGTTGTTTTCGCAGATGAGGCATCGGCTGAGTCTGAACCCACCATACAAAGTTTGACCGAACGTTTGGTGGCCGCCGAAGCAGCAGGAGCGGTTTCCGCAGAAGAAGCCAAGCGGCTGAAAGTTTTGTTGACCCATGGTTCTACACTGGTCGACCTTCAGCAAGAGGTGAACGATCGAATCGCAGCGGCACGGGCATTGACGGATCTGGGTGATGAATCCACTTTCCCATTTTTGTATGCGGCATCTCGGTCCGACCGACCTGCACTGCGCCGGTTGATTATCGAATTGGCACCATTGTGGAAGATCGACGCTGCTGCGGTCCTTTTGAAGGAACGGGTGCTTCGTGAGTTTGGGGATGGTGGAGCGATGCGGCGTCAGTTGGCGCTGACGGGCTTGGCCACCATGGCTTCCGAAGCCGCTGCCGCTGCCCTGTGGGATTTGGCTGGGAATGCACACACATTGCGAACCACCCGAGATCAAGCGCGGGCACTGCTGCAGGAACACTATCCAGCGTTTGTCACCCGGATGGGCGGTCTGCCCAATGAGAAAAACGATGTACTGAGCAGTGGCTCCGTTTTGGTGGGCTCCGCGGTGACGGGTGGTGTGCTCCTTTCCTCGGTTGGAACCTGGGGTCAGTCGGAAGCCGGTGAAAGTGTTGGCGCCATAGGAGGTGCCGCCATTGGTGCAGGTACAGCCGCGCTGTATCTTCGCAGCAATACCGTTTCTCGGGGTGCGGGCCTGCGGTACGGAAGCAATGTTTTGTGGGGCGTGGCTGGTGCTGGAATGACCAATGCCGTTCTGGATCTAGACAATGATCTGGAAGCGCTCGTTCGGACTGTGGGCGTCACTGCGGGTGCGCTCACAGGGTATGGCCGCGCCAAGCATCAGCCGACGGAATCGAGTGTTTATGAGACCAATTTTGGTGGGATTCTCGGTTTGCACTTGGGAAGCACCATTCCGGCTGTCATGAAGCCTGAGCCGAACAACGAGACCCAGTACAGTAGTTTGGAACAACTACGCAACACGGGTGCGCTTGCGGGTGGGGCTGTCGGGCTGGGCTTGAGTACGCTCGCACACGATGCCTGGATGCCTGATTTTGAAGATGGGATGTTCAGCACATTGATGGCGATTGAGGGTGCCATCTTGGTGGGTACGGTACCGATTCGCCACGGCTTGAAGAACCGCATGGAAGATGCGTACGGCAACCTTGGATTCAACCTTGGGTTGACCAGTGGTTTGATTCTGACGCATTTTGTTGATGTGCCGCTTGTGACGACACAGGTTGCGGCGACGGGCGCTGTGATTGGACATGTGGCTGGAGATGCGGTCGCGAAGTTCAAGCCACAAAAATACGACAACACATACATTGGCTCGCGGATTGCTGTTCCGTCCGGCTTGGCGGGTACCGTCATCGGTGCTGTGTCTGCGCCGTGGATATCGCCCACCACGTCGGATGCTGCAGCAGTGGGTGTTGGCACGCTACTGACGAGCCTGCAAGCAGGCTCGTTGAGCTACTACTTGTACGAGAAAAAGGTGTTGTCCGGCTATGAGCCTGAGGCAATTACCCAACTCACAGGGTCCGCAACTGCAGTTTCATTGTTGGCATTGAGCCCGAAGATGGATGTGGCCCCAGCACAATCCTTGTTCCTGCTGACGGGAGCGAGTTGGGGTGCTTGGTACGGGGCTTTGGGGCAGATGGTGGTTCCCAACAAAATGACTGACGCCGAAACGATTTTGCTTGTGACTGGCACCATGGATGTGGGCATCGCAACCTCGGCGGTGCTCAGCTCCCAAAAGGTAGGAGTTGAGCCGGAAGACACCTTCGTCCCTCAATTGTTTGGTGTAGCGGGGGGAACTGTTGGTGCCTTGGTCGTGATGCTGGGCACGGAGTCTTCACGGAATATTGCAGGCGGCGCTTTGGTGGGCAGCACACTGGGTTTGGGTGCCGGGGCGTTCATGGGACCCAAACTGCGGAAGTCGGCTCAAGGTGATTCGATGCGGGATGGTCGAATGGCCAGCGCCTCAAAGAAGCACGGCCATTGGAGTTTTATTGCGGTTCCCAACTTCGGTGCCGAGGGCGAGTGGGGCGGCCAATTCCAGTTGCAAGGTGTAGGCCTCTGAAATTGCGATCGAAGTGTGGCCTAAAGGACCCTTTCCGAGTACGTCAACAGGCATGCAGACCACACCGTTTCATCCGCGTACCAGCGCTCATTCGACCAGCTACTCATGGAAAGAGTGGGCAGGGTACGCGGCGCCCTGCAGCTATGCTTCCCATACAGAAGCTGAATTTTTTGCATTGCGGAGCACTGCAGGCCTTCTCGATGTGACGCCGTTGTACAAGTACGATGTCCGTGGTCCCGATGCGGGAACGTTCCTGGCCCGGATATGGACGAGGGATATTTCCAAAATTGGCGTTGGAAGGGTGGTTTACAGTGCCATGTGCGATGAGGCTGGCCACATGCTTGATGATGGCACGGTCGCACGTATCGGTGAACAACACTATCGCTGTACATCGTCCGAGCCTTGGTATGCATGGTTTCTCCAGCACAGCCGTGGCTTTGATGTTCAGATTGAGGACACCACGGATTCGATCTGTGGTTTGGCCCTTCAGGGCCCACGTGCACGGGATGTACTCAAGGGCATTACGGCTTTTGATATGGACCGGATGCGCTTCTTCCGCATTCGCGCGACCACAATAGCGGGCGTTCCGGTATGGGTGTCTCGCACCGGGTACACCGGTGACCTTGGGTTCGAGATCTTTTGTGAGAACACCCATGCGCTGGCCCTGTGGGATGCATTGCTCGAGGCGGGTGCACCGCATGGAATGATTCCCATCGGTTTGAATGCCTTGGATGTCGCGCGGATTGAAGCCGGCTTCGTCCTACAGGGGGTCGATTACATCAGCGCCAAAACATGCTTGGTTGACGCGCTCAAGTCTACTCCTGATGACGCTGGGCTGGGGTGGACCGTCGATTTGGAGCGTGGCTACTTCGTGGGTCAGGCAGCGATTCGTGCGGAACGCAAACGCGGTTCTGTCTGGGACCTCGTCGGTCTGGACATTTCCTGGGAAGGCTTGGAAGAACTATATTCTGAATACCAGATTCCTCCGCACTTGGCTCCGGAGGCATGCCGGTCTGCTGTACCGCTGTACAAGTGGGACGGAGAACAGGTCGGTCAGGTGACCTCCACCACGTGGTCGCCGACGGTGAAGCGGTACATTGCGCTGGCACAGGTTCGTCGACCCCACCACCTTGTGGGCACGGAACTCTATGTGGAACACACCCCCATGTTTGAACGCCGACGCGTGCAGGCCATGGTGGTCGACAAACCATTTTTTGATCCTTCTCGAAAACGGGAAACACCGGCTGCCCAACCGCAGCTCAGGGAAGAGTGATGGGCGAACGTTACGACGCAATCGTTGTTGGTGCGGGTCACAATGGTTTGGTCTGTGCAGCGTATTTGGCCAAGGCGGGCCGCAAGGTGTTGGTGCTGGAGAAGCGGCACGTGGTGGGTGGAGCTGCATGCAGTGAAGAGATTTACCCAGGCTTCACCTACAGCGTTTGTTCATACGTGGTCAGCCTTCTTCGGCCTCAAATCATTCGTGACCTCGACTTGCCGCGCTTCGGTTTGTCGGTCCTGCCCTTGGAATCCACGTTTACGCCGTACCCCGATGGCCGTTCGATGATGCGTTCCGCGGATCCCGCTGCGACGCGCCGGGAGATCGCAGCATTTTCCGCTCGGGATGCCGACACGTACCCCATCTTTGGAAAGGCGATGGGCCAGTTGGCTCGTTTTGCGAAACCGATCATCGATGAGAAGGCGCCGGACCCCATGTCGTGGAAACCGGCAGAGTTGATGCAATTGCTGAAAATGGGCAAGCGGTTTCGCGACCTTGGCGATGACCTTTCATTGTTGCAATACAAGCTCACAACGATGTCCGCGGTCGACTTTTTGTCCGAATGGTTTGAGACGGATGAATTGATTGCACCGATGGCCTGTTCAGGAATCATTGGCACGATGCTTGGCGTGAAATCGCCCGGTACCGCCTACGTGTTGCTGCATCACTACATGGGTGAAATCGATGGGTCCTCTCGGGCTTGGGGTTTTGCGCGTGGTGGCACGGGTGCCATCAGCATGGCCATCGCACGTTCAGCCGAGCACTTTGGTGCCGAGATTCGGACCAATGCGGGTGTCGATCACATCAAGGTGAGTGGGGGCGAGGCCACTGGAGTGGTGCTGGAAGATGGCACAGAACTGGATGCCAAGATTGTGGTCAGCTGTGCGGAACCGCGCCTTACATTCCTTGGTTTGGTGGGCGAGAAGGAACTTCCGGATGAGTTTGTGACCCAGCTCAAGCGCTACAAACTCCGGGGCAGTTCTGGGAAGGTCAATCTGGCATTGGACAGGTTCCCGGATTTTGCGTGCAGACCTGGCACGGGACCGCACATGCGGGGGGACATTTCGATAGCACCCAGCACCGACTACTTGGAACGTGCGTACGATGACGCCAAATACGGGGAGTTCTCCAAGAAACCGTTTTTGAATATTGTGTTTCCGAGCTTGCTCGATCCGGACATGTCGCCGGAAGGAAAGCACGTCATGAGCATCTTCGTTCAATATGCGCCGTACCACATCAAGGAAGGACCATCGCATTGGCCAGAAAAGAGAGAGGCGTTCGGTGATGCCGTCATCGATACCCTGGCCGAATATTGCCCGACCTTGAAAGACAGCATTTTGCATCGCCAAGTCCTGACACCATGGGACTTGGAGGTCGAATTCGGGCTCACGGAAGGAAATATTTTTCACGGAGAGTTGAGCCTGGAACAGCTGCTTTTCCAACGGCCTGCCGCGGGTTGGGCACAGTACAAGACCCCGATTCGTAGCCTTTGGTTGTGCGGTTCCGGTGCGCATCCTGGTGGCGGAGTCATGGGGGCGCCCGGTCAACTGGCTGCCAAAGACATCCTGATGGGAGGGGCTTGCTGATGGGAAATGCATACGTCATCGGCGGTGGTGCCAACGGCATTGCAACGGCCATCACCTTGTCCATGAAAGGTCACCAAGTGACCGTATTGGAGGCTCGGCCTGAAATTGGCGGCCGATGCGGATTGGTGCCGGATACGACCACGGTTCAGCCGTGGGCTGTGGGTGAGTTGGGATTGACGCTGGAGTGGGCAGATGCACACCCAACCACATTGGTGGGTGCGGATGGTTGCCGATCGATTTCGAAGGATGATCCAAACGTGGATGCATGGCGACAGCATGTGGACTCCTTCCGAGATGTCATCGTTGACCTGACGACCCAGGTGGCGCCCGACATTCGACGAGGTGGTGCACTGAAAACCTTGTGGCCGGCGTTGCTCTCTGGCATGAAACTCGGGCGGGCACTCGGGATGGAATTGGCCAGAATTGGTCCGCTATCTGCGGAGGATTGGCTGGATGAGTGGAAGATTGATCGGTCGACACAAGCAGCGCTGGTACAGCCTGCTCTTCGGGGTGCATGGATGGGGCCTCGCTCTCCATCCAGTGCCTTGGCCGTGTTGTTCCACCACGCGCTTTCCGGTACCCGCATTGAGGGTGGGATGGCGGCCTTGCTGACAGCGTTACAGCAACGCGCCACGGAGGGTGGGGTCACCATACGAACCGATTCACCCGTGGCCTCCCTTCGTATTGAAGGTGGCCGTGTGTCGGGGGTGGTGTTGGCCGATGGCGACGTCCTCGATTCAGATCTTGTTGTGAGCACCGTGGGGCCAGTTCGTACATTGTTGGGTTTGGTCCCCCCTCAGGATTTGCCGCCGCCCATGTATGACTCCATCCGGCATTTTCGCAGCCGTGGAATCGTTGCCCACATGGAATGCTCTCTCACGCAACCATTGTTTGATGGATCTGCTCACATCGTTGTGGCGGACGACACGGCCATGGTGGAACGCGCATTTGATGATGCCAAACACCGGCGCATGCCGAGGCGTCCTACCTTGGAAATTTTTCAGGCCAATGACCGGGCCCGCATCCTCATTTTTGGGGTGGCCCACGACCTGGATGAAGGATGGTCACAAGCCACGCGGGATGAACTTCAAGGCCTGGTGTTGGGCTTGTTGTCTGCACATGGTCAGCAAGATGCGATCGGAGAGGTTCTCGTTCGGACGCCCGCCGACCTGGAGGCCGAGTTTGGCCTGGAAGGTGGGCATCTTTTTCATGGCGAGTTTGCCCTCGACCAGTTTCTGAGCTTTCGCCCGCACCCCTCCCTGTCTGGCCACACAACGGGCATCGATGGATTGCGTTTGGGTGGGTGCGGAACCCACCCGGCAGGTGGACTCACTTTGGTCCAGGGTGTGTTGGCTGGGCGCTAGAACCAACCCTCACACGCATCGGCTTTTACAACGGCGCCAAGGTCGACGTCATCCAATGTACAGTTGCCCACGCCCAAGACGCGGAAACCCTTGATTTCACCGGTCATGCTTCGGATGTCGGCTTGAATCTGTAGGTTGACTTTTTGTCCCACCGAGATGGAGTTGAGACACTCGCGGGTCGCCTTGGACGGTGCATATCGGCCCAGCTGGGAAATGGGTTTGCCTGTGACGCGAACCACCCAGTCATTTTCGCATGGGTCCACTGCCATCCGGATTCCGAGCACTTTGCCCGCCGCACGAACCTTTTTGTGGAAGACCATCTGGTCTTCCAGGACGCCCGTTTCCTTGACCGTTGCTGTGAAGTTGTAGTCGGCCGTTGATGTGGGCATCCAGGTGACCATGTAGATCACATAGAGCATCACACCGATGCCGTTGGCCCGGGACGCCCACAAGCCTTCTTTTTCCAGGCCATGGCGCGCGGCAGAACCGCCGAGCATGACGCCTACGGCGGCAGTGAACACGGTGGCAAAGCCATACCCGTAGGGGGCGAAAGCCAACGCGATGTTGAACACCGCGATGAGCGCACTCATGGCGACCAGTAGTTTTGCCGTGGGGGGAACGGGCTGATTCATGACAACTCCAGCACGGAATGCCCGTACCGGGTCTGCGCAGATCCGGCAACTGTGACATGCAGTGGTACACTTTTGCTTGGACGGGGGTGGTCATGGTTAAACGACTGATGTTGCTTGCGATGGTGATGGCGTGCAATGCCGGGAAGGACCCTGTTGTGGGGTCGAGCGATACGGGTGACGGCGGCACGGAAGTCCAGGATTTCCCCTTGTTTGAGGGCTTGTTTAGTGTTGGCTTCTCGGTGGGGCCTGTGGCCGGATTGATTCAGCCTTTGCAGTTTGAATCCACCATGTCTGTGAATGATGAAGGTGAACGAAACATCGATCATCTGATTTTGCGCGCCGCCAACGTAGAAGGTGAGGTGAGCGAGGATCTTGTTTCCATTTCAGATGTCCCGGTGGCGTCTGATGGATCTTTTGTCATCGATTGGGATCCATTCATCTTGCCTGGTCCTTTTTCACCCACGGAAAATCCGGTGGAGTTGGATTCGGTCATGACAGGTGACCTTCGCGATGAATCCACGATGTGTGGAGAGGTGACGGGCGAAATTGTCTCCTTTGACATGGACCTCGCCGGAAGTACGTTTGCGACAGTCAAATGGGAAGACAGGATCTTGGGTACACCCGCGGCATGCGATGGGGAAGTGGCAGAGGAAATTCAACCCATTGATGTCTGTCCAGAGATGACGGCCGGCCGAGTGCTGGACTTTCCTTCGGGTGGCATGGACAGAGAGTATGAACTCCACATTCCCGATGGCTATGTCGCAGGTACCGCAACACCCTTGGTGTTTGTTTTTCATGGGATTGGAAGCAACATTGACAGCATGCTCGCCAATGAGAACCTGCTGGAAGAAGCGAACGCGACGGGGCACATCATTTTGGCCCCGCAAGCTTTGGACCGGGGTGGAACTTCCGCATGGGACCCTGTTGGGCCCCCAGGCTACAACACGGACATTGCACTGTTCGACGATTTGTTGACCTGCATGTCGGAGAAGTACAGCATCGATCCAGAGCGCATCCATGTGACAGGGATGAGCTTGGGTGGGATCTTTACCGGAACCCTCATCTCGTCGCGGAGTGAGATTATCGCCTCTGCGGCGCCCTTTTCCGGCGGTCTATTTCGCACCAAGAGCGAGGGTTGGCAGGCCATCCCTACGATTGTCAGTTGGGGAGGACCCGATGACACCTACTTTGGCCAAGATTTCGATGTGTTGGCGGGAAGCATGGCGGCTTCCCTTTTCGAGGATGGGCATTTCGTCATTCGGTGCAACCACAACCGTGGTCACGCATTGGGTGCAGACTTGTGGCCATATGCCTTCCGGTTTTTTATGGACCATCCACAAGGCATCAGTCCTTTGCCGTATGAAGGCGCTGGATTGCCGGCGGAGTTTCCAGACTTTTGTGCTGTCATGACGGCTTCCAACGATTGACTTGACCACCGTTTGCACCACGGGTGCATGCCACAGCCCATGTATCACTGGGCCTCGAACCCTTTTGCGTGCGAGGGCTTTGGCCTTTCCGGTGGTGTTCATTGCTTGGGCTGGCCTACACTCGCCCAATGCAACGCTTGGCTGTGCTCGTCACCAATACCCGTGTCGCCTGGGGCATCGTGCTCGCGGTGGCATTGCTCACCGCCGTTTGTCTTGGGCTAGCCGGACAGCTCAAACAGGAAGACGACATTTTGGGGTTTCTCCCAGAGGGGAATCCTGAAATTGCGATGTTTCAGTCCATCAATGAAGAGTTTGGTGGTTTGGACGCGGCGCTGGTTGGGATTGAAGCCCCCGATGTGTTTGCGCCTGAATTTTTAGAGCGTCTGCAAAAGACGACCGATGCGCTCAGTGCCCTGCCCAATCTTGACCATGTGCTCAGCATTACGAATGTGGCGGACTTCGAGGCGGACCCCATGGGCGGGGTGGTCGCAGGCATGCTGGTGCCCGGCATTCCGGCATCCGCAGAAGAGCAGGCGGCGATTCGTGCGAAGGTGTTGAGCAGGGACCACATCCGCGGGAGCCTGGTGTCCGATGATGGGACGGCGGTTGTATTGGTTGCTTTTGCGTCCTACCGCTCAGACCCCCAGAAGGTTGCACAGGACATTCGAAATATCGTTGAGGCATCCTTTTCGGCAGAGCAGTTGTATTGGGGTGGGGCCCCCTTCATCTCCACCTATATTTTTCAGACCACCCAAGAGGACCTACGACGGTTGAGCCCATGGGCAGTCGCGGCCATTTTAATGATCATGGTGTTTGCCTTCCGGGATGTGGTGGGGACATTGCTCGGTTTGGTGTCCACGGGCATCGGCATCTTGGTTTCTCGGGCATGCATGGTGGTGGCGGATGTTCCCTTGAACATTGTCCTGGGCTCGATGCCGATCATCTTGTTTGCTGTGGGCAGCGCCTATGGGATTCACATCCTGAGTCGCTACAACGCGCATGCTCGGGTTGTGGATTGTCCGGAGGCGGTTCGACGAACCATTTCAGGGACGGGTCCGGTGGTGCTGACGGCTGGTTTGACCACGGCGGTTGGGCTTCTGTCTTTTGTCGCGATGGACATTGAACCACTGCGCATTTTTGGCATCTTTACGGCCATCGGTATCGTGGCCACCTTGGTCCTGTCTCTCACCTTCATCCCCGCCATGCTGGTCATCTTGGATTTGAAAGGGATGTCCAATGCCCGACCCTTTGCCATCGACTTCTTGATGAGCGTGACCGGGCGTTTGTGGGACCATCAAAAAACCGTCGGTGTTTTGGTGGCCCTGTTGGCCGTCGCGGGCATCGCGCTGTCGGGCAATGTGACCAGTCGGGTGGACCAATCGGCGTTCTACAGTCCCGGAACCTTGCCGGATCGTGCGGACCATTTTCTCACGGAACATTTTGGGGGTTCTCAATTCATTCAGGTGTTGGTCGAGGCGGACTTGCGTGACCCGGTTCATCTGCGCCGGGTGCGGGAGTTGGCGGAACGCATTGAGATCCTGGATCATGTGGCGCGTGTTCAGCATGTTGGACAGCCGGTGGCCCTGCTCAATGAAATGATGGAAGGCCAGCCACGGTTGCCCGACAACCGCGCCAAGGTGGAGTCCTTGTTCGGCTTCCTCACAGGCAATCCAGCTGTTCGGCAACTCGCGAATGAAGAACGCACCCGGGCGCTCATGCATGTCACCGTAGGGACCAACAAGGCGGAAGAAATTGAAGTCTTGCTCGAACAGGTCAACGCTCTGGTTTCGGATGATTGGTTTCGACGATTCAAAGTGGTGGATGTCACGGACCGCACCCGCTCGTCTTTGGACAAGGAGTTGACCTCAAGAATGCAGCGCGTTCTGGGGCTGGCTCGTTTTGAACGAACCGAGGAGTCGATCTCGAAGGCGATGCAATTGCCTGTGGGTGAGCCGAATGCCGCTCCTGTGCGAACTGCACTGGTTCAACATTTGATGTCGGCGGAAGCGATGGTGCCCGTAGAGCTGGCCCAGGCAGAAGCCTTGGCGGATGCCTTGGTCGCGCTCGGTCCGCAGGCGGATACAGCGGCAATGGATGAGGCAGTGTCCACCGTAATGGGCCTGCCTGTGGAGGAGGCCTTGGTTGCAGACCTGAGTTGGTCTGTGGGGACGCCCCTCGATGAAGCGTGGGCTGCCGAGAAAGCCAAGGCCGCTGTGCAGTCGCTGTCGAAGGGGCTCGAGATTGATTTGAACCCCGCACTGGCCGTGCAGCTGAGTCAGGTGTTGCTGGATCGCAATGCCGAAACGGTCGGGATCGCCGATGGGCAAGATCCAGCGGTGATGTCCTATACAGTGAGTGGACTCCCAGTGATGCACCAAGGCTTGAGCCGGAGCGTGACGGCCAACCAATTCAAGAGTTTGGCCTTTGCACTCGGTTTGGAGGCGGTCATTTTGTCGGTCGCATTCCGGTCGATTCGGACCGGTCTTTTGGCCACGGCTCCCACGGCCTTGGCGCTGTTGGTGATTTATGGCGCGATGGGGGCTGTGGGCATCAGCCTGGACATCGGTACCTCGATGCTGGCCAGCCTGATTATCGGTGCGGGCGTGGACTACGCGGTGCACGTATTGAGCGCGTGGTACGCCCACGATGACGAGCCGATTCTTCGCGCGGCCCTTCGTGCAACTGCGCGCGTTGGCCCAGCGGTGTGGACGAATGCCGTCATGGTGGCGGTCGGTTTTTTTGTCCTCACGCTGGGGGAAGCCAGGCCCCTCAAGAACGTGGGCGGACTGACCGCAGCGGCCATGATTGTTGCGGCCCTTGTGACCTTTTTGGTGATCCCTGTTCTTGCCCGCCGCCGCCGCTATGCGCTGGCGCCAGAAGAGGAAGATCCGGCCGACGTTTATATGACCCCGTGAATTGGCATTTTTCGGCATGGCGTAGCGGCATTGGAACGCTTACGGAGGCCGCTCACTGGAGTACACATGGATACCATTCAAGACGGCGTTGTCGTCATCATGCATTACACCCTCAAGAACGACCAAGGCGAGACCCTTGATTCATCCGATGGCGGCGATGCGCTTCCTTATCTTCACGGTTCAAACAACATCGTTCCTGGTCTGGAAAAAGCCCTTACCGGGAAGGCTGTGGGTGACGCTGTCGACGTCGTTGTCGCTCCAGAAGAGGGCTACGGGGTTGCGAATCCATCGATGATTCAGAAGGTTCCCAGGGAAGCATTTCCGCCCGATGCGGAGGTCGCACCTGGTGCGCAATTCCTCATGCAGGGTGAAAATGGACAGCCGATTCCAATCTGGATTACCGACGTGACAGATGACACGGTGACCATCGATGCCAACCACCCGTTGGCGGGACAGTCCCTGCATTTCTCCATCAAGATTGAGAGCCTTCGTGCACCCACTGAGGAAGAAACAGCCCATGGGCATCCGCACGGTCTGACCGGTACGGAAACGCATCATTGATGAGCATTTGCGGCATCACATTCGACTTCTGGGACACCATTGTCCGAGATGACACAGACGAGCCAAAACGGGCCGCGGCGGGATTGCCCTCCAAGGCCCAGGCGCGTGTGTCTACTTTTGTCGATGAGGTGCTGGCCCATCACCCCAGCATCGGGCTTCCCGCAGCGCAAGCAGCTGTGGAACATGCGAACGCGACCTTTCGGCACCATTGGAAGGTGGAACACCACACGCCGTGTGTTGCGGACCGACTCGCAGTTGGTTTTGCGCACTTGGGTGTCGATCGAACCCCAGGCTTTGACGGACTCGTTCATGCCTGGGAGATGATGGAGGTCGACATTTCACCCGACCTGGTTCCTGGGATTGAAGCCTGCTTGAAGCGACTTCAAGGGCGGTACAAGATCGGGATCATTTCGGATGCCATCGTCACGCCTGGTACGGGACTGCGCCAGATTCTTCGGAACTATGGGCTCTTCCAATACTTCGATCACTTTGTTTTTTCGGATGAAGCCGGTGCTGCGAAACCAGCGGCCCGGGTGTTTGACTTGGCCACCGAGGGTTTGGGCGTCGCGGCCAATGAATTGGCGCATGTGGGGGACCGTCCAGCGAATGATATTGCAGGCCCGAATGCCTACGGTAGTCACAGCGTGCTCTACACGGGGGTCATCGACCGCCGTGCATCCGACGATCCTGTGGCTGCGATTCATGTTGAACACATGGACGATTTGCCTGATGCGATCGAGGGATTTGTCCAGTGAGTGATGGCGTCCGGCTGGACGTCACGGCGTATCTGGAGCGGTTCCGTTCCGGGTTCTCTTCGCAGGCGATACCCGTTCGCAAGATCGGTAGAGAAGCCGAGTTTCCCGTCGTTGATGCCGATGGCAATGCCTTCGATATTTCGGCCTTGTGGCGGGGCCTTATGGGGTCTGGCCTGCGGCCCGAGTATGCCTCGGATGGCACCCAAGTTGGGTTGAACGGAAGCCGCTACAGCTATGCGAGCGAAGTGGGCAAGGGGACCATAGAAGTCATCACAGGCCCGCGTCCGGACTTGCTCCATCTTGCCCGTGATCATGAGGCCGCAGTGCGACGCTTGGTGCGCGTGGCGACCGAACATGGTGCACGGGTATTGGGCATGGGCGTACAACCGCTCACCCTGCCTTCCGAAGGCTTGATGACACCCAAGCCACGGTACGGCGTGATGCTGGAGGCATTGGGCGAGCCATGGTTGACCTTTACCTCCACAGCGAGTGATCAGACCCATGTGGACATCGCGGGTCCCGAAATCGTGCCCACCATGAACCTGTGCAACCTCTTGCCGCCCATCGTGATTGCCCTGTGCGCAAACTCCGGCATTGTTGGGGGGGCGGATGCGGGCGTGTGCAGTTGGCGTGAGCACGCAATGGGAACAATCCAGCCGGAATATGGACGCCATGGCATGCCGGTGGTGCCCGCCGAAACGCTCGCACATCATATGGAAATGCTGTGCGAACTTCCCCACCTGATGGATAGGGTGGATGGCGAGGCACAGTTGGGCGACGGCAAGCCGTTTACGTCCTTTATGCGCGGTTTGGAAGGGGAGCGCTCTTGGAAAGCCTTCTTGGTCCACGACCATTATGTCTGGCATTCAGCACGCCCCAGGCACCGCCAAGGCACCATCGAGATTCGGTGTGCATGTCAGCAACCTTGGGACGAACACATGGCTTCTGCTGCGCTTGCGCTGGGCATCGTGTCGGGTGCTGCAGAGATCGCTGCATTTGTTCAATCCAAAATGGGCTCGGATGCATGGGACATCATGCGCCGTTGGCATGGTCAGGTGATTCGCTTGGGCTTGGCGGCTCCAGAGCCCGTAGAGGGGTTGATCTTTGGCGTGCTTGAACGTGCCAAGGGAGCCCTGCGTGGACGGGGTCGACAGGAAGCTGCATTGCTCAATCCCTTGTTTCGTCGGTTGGACCGACGCGAGAATCCAGCCCAACGGTCTCAGGCCTTGTTGTCGGCTGAAGGCTTGCCCGCTTTGCTCGAAGCGGTGAGCATTCCTTCTCTCGTCGAGTAAGCTTGGTCTCGTGGACCGACTAAAATCCTGGATCCCGGTGCTTGTGTGCGCAGCTGCAGCTGTGTTGGTGCTGTTTCCGCTGTCGGTGTATCCGAGCTTGTTCCATCGAACGCCCAACACGCCGCTTCACCTCATGGTACTCGACCACCTGACGGCCTACTTGATGGGAGAACCGCTGCAGTTGAGTCATGTTGTCGCGGCCGATTTCCCTGTTGGTCGACCCGTGCGGATCATCGGCTGGCCATTTCAACTGGTGGCGCTTCCCTTGGTCCCCGTGGTTGGGCGTGTGGTTGCGCTGAATGTGGCCCTGTTGATCAGCCTGATTGCCAGCGGTTGGCTGATGGTGAGGTTGCTTGCCGCCATGGGCATGCGCCAAACGACCCAACTGATTGGGGGCGTGGCGTGGGTCATGAATCCCTTGATGGTCAGTTTTCTCGCCAATGGTCAATACGAGAACCATGTGGGTTGGGCCTTGCCTTTGGCCCTTTTGGGCATGATGCGTGGTGGCATACGTGGCCACACCATGCTGGCATTGGGCTTGTTGGGTGCAGCGTTTTCAAGCCCCTACCAGGCGGTGCCCGCCGCCATTGTTGTGGCTTCTGTGCTTTGGCTCCACAAGCAGCGGCAGATGGGCCTTCTGTTGGGTACCTTGGGTGCTGTTTTTGCGCTCTGCTATGCCTACTACTCGGGGCCACAGCCCACACCGGGTGGAGAATGCGGTCCCACAAGTGGCAGCATGCCGCTGGTGGTCTCCGAGTTGTTGGGTTTCACTGGACGATTGCGTGCGGAGATGCCGTTTCAGGTTGACCGATGGACGGCTTTTCGAGAAGCATTTGCCGAGCCTGTGATCTGGAGCAGCGACCTTGATCTCCACAACCTGGTGGTGTCTCCGGGATCTGGCTTCTTGGGACTGGTGCCCTTGTTGGGCGGCGTTTTTGGATTGTGGAAGATCAGAGACCAACCCTGGTTCAAAGCACTTGCTGTGGCTGGCTTGGGTTGTTTGGCCTTGGCCTTGGGCCCGGACCTTTCCTTGGTTCGGGGGGAGACCATCAGCATGCCAATGCCCGGCGATATCCTTGGGTGGTTGCCCGGGATCTCCCAAATGGGAACCACGCTCCGGTTTGCGACTGGATTGGCCTTCGTGTTGGTGTTGGGTCTGTGCTTTTTTGTGGATGCAGCTGCACGCAACATGACCCGCCTAAGCCTGTTTCTGTGCGTGATTTTTGCAGACTGGATTTTTGGCACGGTGTCGACGGTACCCATGGCAGCACGTTCATACCAGTTACCAGCCGGCTTCTCTGCACTGCCCGATGATGGAGCCGTCATGACCGTGCCGGTGCGCGAGCGCGTAAGCCCTGAGGCCCATTTGTGGATGGGTGCTGTGCTGGAAAGGCCCGTGGTTGGATACTGCGACACTTCGATTGAATCGTATCGGGAGCAATACGGTTTGGTGGACTATGCGCAAGGCGGCTTCCCGCCGGATCGGACCACCATTGCCCGAGATTTTCATGCCCTCAATCAGCAGGGAATTGGCTACATCGCCTTTATGGTTGTGGAGCCCGGAGAGGCGCAGTTCAAGCGGGTTGCAGCCCAAGTCCAAGCGCTGCTGGGTACGGCCGATGCCGTCGGGGATGGCATCATTGGCTATCGGACGGAGCGCCCGGTGGACTAGCCGCCCAGGATGGCCCGAATTTGTGCCTTGAGTTCTGGGCTGGTCCAGAACGGCAGGACCTCTTCTTGGAAGGCAGCAAGTTCAGCGTCTGTGGCGCTCATGACACCTTCTCTCAGGTCTCGTTTCGTGGCCGCATACGCGGCTGGGGCATGTTTGGACCATGCTGCCAGCCGGGTGGTGGCCGCTGCTACAGGGTCCTCGTCGACGGCGTTGACCAGTCCTAATTTTTGAGCGGCTTCGGGTTTGTGCAGTCCGGCGCCCAAGACCACTTCATTGAGGTGTTGGGGGGCAATGCTGTGTTTCACAAACCGCAGCAGTGCGGGTGGAAACCGCAATCCGATGGCCACTTCGTTGAGACCAATCCGGGCTTTTGGGTTCGCTGTGGCCACGGCGTAGTCACAGCACATGGCGAGAATGCATCCACCTGCGATGGCATGTCCATTGACGGCAGCCGCAGTGGGGCCGGGGTACATCCAGATGGTTTGGAAAAAGGATTCGAGTCGGGAAAGGAACACATCCATTCCTTCTGGATCGAGGCTTTCAACTTCTCTCAAATTGAGGCCTGCTGAGAAGGCATCGCCAGATCCGGTGAACAGAATGGGTGCACCGTTTGCCGCTTCTACCTGTTCAAGGACAGATTGAATCAACATGGTTCCAAGCGCATTCTTCCCAGGTCCTTCCAGTTTTACTTCGACCATATTTTCCTCCGTGAATCCCTCATATCCCTTCGTGCTTCATCTGGAATCTGAATCGAGCATGTGTCATGATGGCGGCATTCCAAGGAGACCCAATGACTTGGTTGATCAACACGGTATGGACCGTGATCTGGTATCCATGGATCCATCCAGGCCGAACGGCCGTGATTGGATTCATTGCCTTGTTTGTTTGGATGGCCATTCGCGACTTGTTGCAGACCCAAAGCGCCATCAAGCGAAACTTTCCCTTGGCGGGTATGGCACGGTATGTCATCGCTTCAGCCGGCCCGCCCTTGCGGCAGTACCTGTTTGAGAATGATCGCGATGAGCGACCGATTCCCCGGTACATCCGGAACTGGATTTACGCTTCGGCAGAGAACAAAGAGGCCACGGTTCCGTTTGGAACCCAGTTGGACATCGACCATCCGGGGTCGGTGTTGATGCGGCACAGCCCGATTCCCAAAGACCCGAACTACGACCTTCCGCGTGTCCGTGTGGGGCAGGGTGAACAAGCGTACGACGCCGCTGTTTTCAACATTTCGGCCATGAGTTTTGGTTCGCTTGGCATGAATGCCATCGCCTCCCTGAATCATGGCGCGGCACAGGGGCACTTTTACCACAACACCGGTGAAGGGGGCGTGTCGCCGTACCACCTTGTCGGCGGTGGAGACTTGGTCTGGCAACTGGGTACGGCCAAGTTTGGTGCACGGCATGAAGATGGGAGTTTTGATGAGTCTGCTTTCCAAGAGGTTTCGCATCATGCCCACGTCAAGATGATTGAAATCAAGCTTTCCCAAGGTGCCAAGCCCGGGAAGGGCGGCATCTTGCCCAAGGAAAAGATTACCCCCGAAATCGCGGCGATTCGAAAGGTGGGTAGGGACGCGGATGTCATCAGCCCTCCCAAGCATGCCGAGTGGGACACGGCGGAAGGCATGTGTACGTTTATCGCCAAGATTCGGGAACTCAGTGGAAAGCCGATTGGCATCAAATTTTGCTTGGGCGATCCACAGTTTTTGGATGACATCTGCCAGGCCTTTATTCAGACCGGTATTCGACCAGACTACATCGCCGTGGATGGTGCCGAAGGTGGAACAGGGGCGGCACCGCTCGCGCACACCAACCTGCTTGGCTATCCGATGCTGGATGCCGTCATGATGACGGAGAACAAGTTGATTGAATATGGACTTCGGGATCAAATTCGAATTTGTGCTTCCGGGAAGATTTGGACCGGTGGTGCGCTCGCGGTGGCACTGGCTGCGGGGGCTGACTTCACGGCTTCGGCGCGTGGATTTATGCTGAGCCTCGGCTGCATCCAAGCGCTCCATTGCAACACAAACTTTTGTCCGGCTGGCATTGCCACGCAGAAAAAGTGGCTGCAAAGAGGTGTGGTTCCCAAGGTCAAGGGACCCAACGTAGCGAACTACCAGCATGCGGTGCTGCACGAGTTGGCGGCTGTGGTGGCCTCCTGCGGCTACGACAGCCCGTCCGACTTGTCCAGAAAGGACATCATGAAGGTGGTGGGTTGGCATGACATTCGTTCGTTGAGCGAAATCGTGCCCTATCCCACGACAACAGCAGCCAAGTAGCCCCGGCTTAGAGGGCTTTTTTCATGGCGAAGTCAAAGCGAAGTTTCATGCTGGGTTGAACCTTCGAAATCATGATGCTGGGGTCGGGAACGCCGAAGTCCTTCCAATTGATTTGGGTTTGCCCGTTCAAGTTTAGGCCGGCGTCATTCCACTTGAATTGTGCTGGGATGACCAAGTCTCGTGTGGTCGAGCGAATGGTAAGCTGTCCGTGCAGGTTGACGGTGCCTTCACCCTGTCGGGATTGAAAGGTCTCACCATCACCGGTGATATCCCGCACTTCGAAGACGATGGTCGGATAGGTTTTCGAGTCCAAACAAAAGTCGTACATCCGACTGTCTCGTACGCCAATCCCTGTTTTGATGCTTTCTGCTTGGATCACCAATTTTCCTGTCACTTTGTCTTCGACCAACAATTCGGAGGTAAAGCTTGTTGCATCACCGGGCACCTCGTGGAGTGTTGAGTCCAGCGTAAATTGGACGGTGCCTGCTGCATTGTCTGCTGTAAAGCGATCTGCAGACGCGACAGAAATGAGCGACAAACAAGCGGTCAAGAGTAAATGCATCGCAACCTCCTGGTTGGGACGATACCGCATTCATACAATGTGTACAGCGGAGTGATCCATTGCTTGCAAGTCCATCACGCATCCTGAATCGTTTTTTGTCCATAGAACTGTTGTGCGTGGTCGTTGGCCTGGCCCTGCGGTGGATATGGTTTGAAACCGCGCAGACGCAGGCTTTCTTCTACGCCCATGTGCAGGATTCGGCGCTCTATCATGAGCTTGCGCAGAAGATGCTTTCCGATGGTTTGCCGCTTGCCGAGCCATTTTCTGTGGCGCCCTTGTATGCCCTGTTTTTGGCCGGGATCTATCGGGTGTTCGGCCTCGATCCCACGATGGTCTACATCGTACAGATAGCGCTTTCGGTCCTCACCATTTGGTTGACTGCACGTTTGGGTCGTCACATGTTTGGTCGGTGGGGCGCAGCGATGGGTGGCTTGGCCTTGGCGGTCTACCCCGCTGCCATTTTGTACGATGTGCGCTTGTTGAGTGTGGGTTTGGGTACGACCTTCACGGTTGCGGCTGCATTTTGTGCACATCGGGCGTGGCAAGGGGGGCGGCCGAAGGCATGGGTTCTCGCTGGCTTGGTTTTGGGCTTGGGTGCCATGGTTCGGGGGAACCTGCTGTTGGTGGCTCCTTTCTTGTTGCTGCTTGCATGGGTGCGCGGCAATGGACCTGGGCGACTCATATCGGTCGGTGCATTTGTGCTGGGTCTGTCGATGGGTGTGGGGCCATCGGCTTGGCACAACCATGCTGCAGGGGGTGGGTTTGTTCCCGTAAGTTTGGGGGGCGGCATCAACCTGTACCGGGGAAACAACGCTCATTTTGTGGATGCGGCCGTACATCCATTTCGCTTGCCGCCCA
>Ga0163108_10001169_pt1 | contig 19299 bp, 17 predicted proteins | sample Fk1155metaG_FD_109644 | JGI IMG/M metagenome (GOLD analysis project Ga0163108, IMG submission 109644) | Marine microbial communities from the Central Pacific Ocean - Fk160115 155m metaG | ecosystem: Environmental > Aquatic > Marine > Oceanic > Photic zone | place: The Central Pacific Ocean...
CGTTCTACCTTCCGGACGTATCAACGACCTATTCGACGCCTCCCGGCAGTCCCTACTCCTAGCCTCCACTGGAAAAGACGTGGAACCGGCTCCGGGTGCGCCTCCTCGTGAGTCGACCGACGGAGCGGCGACGCTGATGGCCTTAGCGGAAGCGGGATATCGCACCACGGTCCGAGAAATTCTCATCTCCCGGGCAAAGCGCCAAGATCGCCTTGGTGCAGTCACCCACCGAAACCAGGATGTCACCGGCGCGACAGTCATCGCCGCTGACCGCGCTTTAGAAGTCGCTCCTGACCCCTCTTTGGCGCATGCACTATCGGAATTTGTTGCTGATGGGACCCGTTGGATGCTTGCGAACCCCGCAGACAGCACGGCCGAGGCGCTTATTGCGGCTCACAAGATATTGGTGCGCGTAGGAGCAGAGAAAGCTGCTCGAGAACTGTCTAATTTGCTTACCCCTATCGTCAAAGCAGACAAGACGACGATCGAGCAGGACGAAAATCTCGACGTCGTCGAACTGGCCCGGTCTGCATTCGAACTATCGGCAACCGACCCCCCTGAGGCCTGGCGAACCCTGGAGAAATTAGCTTCGCTAGCGTCACCCACATCGTCTTGGCCCTCGCTAGTTAGCTTGAATACGAGAAGAGGAACCGGAGGTGCCGGGCATGACTTGCGTGTCACCGCATGGTTCGTTCGAGCTGTACTGCGTCTGTTAGTGGATGACAGAGACGAGTGCCTCCGCGTTGCAGCCGTATGGCCTGATCAATGGCACGCGCAGGGAGTGGAGGTTCATCAAGTGCCCTCGCGTTTTGGCGCAGTGTCGTGGGCCGTTCGATGGCATGGGGACCGCCCAGCGTTGTTGTGGGAAGTGGAGGGAGGTCCCTCCGACCTGATGGTGATTGCACCAGGATTGGACTCAACATTTCAGGGGGAAGGCTCGATTGGAGAACAGCTACTCGCACCAGCGGCGCGCCAACGTCATGATGTGTGGCCTCCCAGTGATCGAGGTGGGACTTCCTCTTCGGGATCATTCTCATAAAGCGAGATCGCCGAAGAATCGATGTAAGCGGAGTACGGTTCGTTTGTGGCCGCCAATAATCCGCCAAATCTGAACCAGGAGCGTCAATGTTGGGAGCGCGGTGAATCGATCGTCGCAGGAATTGACGAAGTGGGTAAAGGTGCCTGGGCCGGACCACTGACCATCGGGGCTGTGGTGTTGCCATCGACCGGACGAGTCAACGGAATCCGAGATTCAAAGATGTTGTCACCTATGGTCCGCGAACGGCTTTTCGATCGAATTGATGACTGGGCGACGAGTTGGTCGGTCGGACATGCCAGCGCCCGAGAATGTGACGAGTTGGGGATGTCCGACGCTCAACGCCTTGCGACTCACCGGGCTCTGGACCGGCTTCCAGTGACTCCCGACCGCGTGCTGATAGATGGCAACTGGAACTACATCGATTGGCTTCCAAGTACAGCGATCGTGAAAGGTGATCGAACCTGTCTGTCGATCGCGGCTGCGTCGATCATGGCTAAGGTCGTTCGCGATCACATCATGTCCATGTACTCGGCTGATTTCCCAGCGTACATTTTCGAAAAAAACAAAGGGTATCCGGCCCCGCAGCACCGTATGGCCCTCGCCGGCTACGGGCCGTGCGTCATCCATCGAAAAAGTTGGGCGTTCATGGACGATCTACCTTGGACTGATTCTCGCCGTTATGACCGCTTTCGGATCGGTCAAGGAACTTTGTTTGCTGCATGACTAGCCCAATCGACCTTCAACATGACCATTGGCGTACGCGGCAAGCTGCGTAGGAGACGCGATCAATTAAGAGCTAGCTAATCGGTTCGTTGAGTTCCGACCTTAAGTTCCCGAAACGGGCTTGTGGTGTCTATGCCCGGCTCTTTCGGAAGCCCCAATACACGTTCACCAACTATGTTTCGCATCACTTCGTCCGAGCCTCCGGCGATGCGCATTGCAGGTTGGCCGGTTACATAACCTGCCCATGAGAACGTCCCCCATTCGCCCGTGTTGGCAATCAATCGCGTCTCGAGCACGTCAGAAACGAAATTGCAGGTTGCTAGCATCTGCCGGGTAAGACCCATCTTCGACAACGACATCTCGGGGCCGGGTGTCTTCCCTGACTTCAGAGCGTCAAGACTTCGTTGGTTCGACCACCCGAGAACTTTTCCGTAAGTAAAAATATTCATTAGTTGTTGACGGCTGAGAGCATCCTTCTCAAGTCCGAAGTGCTTCAACATCGCGCTCAATTTGGTGTAGCTACCTCCAGTACCGCCACTGCCAGAGCCAATAGAGGCTCGCTCATTCATTAACGTTGTGAGCGCAACACCCCAGCCTTGGTTGACTTCACCTAAACGGTGACTGTCCGGAACTCGTACATCATTAAAGAAGACCTCGTTGAAGTTGGCGCCGCCTGTCATTTGACGTAATGGCTTTACCTCGACGCCAGGTGCATGCATATCAACCATAAACCCGGTTAATCCCTGATGTTTGGGTAGGTCAAAGTCGGACCGCGCGATCACTTCTCCCACATCGCTGTAATGGGCGCCCGAGGTCCACACTTTCTGTCCGTTGAGAATCCACTCCTCCCCGTCTCTGTCAGCCCGCATTTGGAGGCTGGCTAAATCCGACCCGGCTCCAGGCTCGGAAAACAATTGGCAAGAAACCAAATCAGCGCGGTACATCTTCGGCAAAAGATCAGCGACAACCTCAGGGTTTCCGTGAGCAAGAATGGTCGGTGCCACCATGCCGAGACCAATACCAAAGAAACCGCTGTCAGGAACGTCGTACTGGCTTTCCAAATTCGCCCACAGGCGCTCGAAGCGACGGGGATGACCGCCTCCGCCGAGTTCCGCCGGACCGGAAATCCAACCGAAACCCGCATCAAACTTTTTGGCGCGCCATTCTTTTGCAGATGCAAGATCTACTCGCTCTTGTTCCCGGTCCACCTCCTCAAACATTGCCGCGTTATCTGGGCCTTCTCCCCAGACAAACGCTTTCTGTTCAGCCTTGCGAGACACATGGGTCTCTAGAAAGGCCGTAGCTTCAGCCATGAATTGTTCTTCGGTCATCTCGGGCATCTGAAATCTCCAGAGCGGTTCAGAAGTGGTGTTTGTATTCTCAACTTAGCCGTGACACGGCTACTCTTCCTAGTCATGGGTCAACCTGTCCGAGTTGCCGAAAAAATTTCCCCCACTAGTCCCAGTACCATCCGATTCGAAACCAACCGCCCGTTGACTGGAATGGGCCATCGTTATTACCGCAGCGCGTCAGATGCAGTAAGCGCTGAGGATCCCGCTGATGTCCTCGCGGCCAGGCTGTTCGAACGCGGAGGTATCGACTACTTGCATGTATACGGCAATGTCGCGACAGTCGATCTGGCAAAGGGATACACATCTGAAGGAATTGTCGACGTGATCGTTGGCCTATTCGCCCATTACGAAACTTGAACCTCTGAAAAATACACCCTGACCTTTTGATCGAACATATGTTCGATTAAGGTTGAAGAGTGACTCATTTGACCCCCATTGGTTCTTCCTTGAGCAAGATAAACCAATTAACTAAACCCATAGCTTTGACTTGTGACCGAACTCTCCCAGTCATTGAAGAATTGGCCGGTTTATTTGGGGATAGAGGCATACGGCGGGGATCCACTATTGGAGTTGTGGGTGATGCCGCAGTCAGTCTTGCTGTTGCTCTGACGATTGGTGTTTCTCGCTTTGGAGGGTGGGTGGTAGCAGTTGGCCTCCCGTCTTTCGGTTCACAGGCAGCATCAGAGTTGGGAGCTGAACTTTCAAGATGGGCTTTCGTAGATCGACCTGGTAACCAAGCGGGAGATGTTGTACATGCTTTAGTGGCAAGTGTTGATCTGGTGTTGGTTGGCCCTGGGATCAAATTGCGTGCTGATCATGGGCGGAAAATCGTGGCGCGCATGCGCGAACGAGAAACTTCTGTCGTTGCTATTGGCAGCTCGCACCCTTTCGGGTCGCGCGCTGACATCAATTTGAGAATTACGCGAACTACATGGACAGGCATTGGCAGTGGCCGTGGTCGTTTAACTTCCCGCAGAGTAGAGGTAGAAGCTACGGGTAGAGGTGCTCACGCGGGCCTTCGCCGGCAACGTCTTTGGCTCCCTGATGGACAAGGCCAGCTAAGTGTCATTGACCAAAGTGACGGACAAAAGAATTCGTCAAGACGCATACACGGCGAGAACAAAGAAGTTTTTGCTGAGTTAACTGAGCCAACTCTCCGGGCTAGCTAAGTCACGTTTGGAAATAGTGATGACAGACGCGCGGACATTGCTGTTGGTGATTCCTCATTGGCCAACAATTGCTGCTGGAGTCACTTCCAATTCTCCTGTAGCTGTCATGCACATGAGTCAAGTTGTTGATGCGACCCCTGCCGCGGTTGACCAGGGAGTAGTACCAGGTATTCGTCGTCGCGAAGCTCAAAGACTTTGCCCGGATTTAGAAATGATCGATAACGATGAGGCCCGCAATATCCGTAGGTTTCATTTGATCGTGACGGCACTTGAGTCGATAACTCCTCGCGTTGAAATCTCGACGGGTGGGTGGTGTTCGTTTCCAACTCGGGGCCCGTCGCGTTACTTCGGAGGTGACCAAGCTCTTGGTCAACTAGTCGCCGAACGGGCTCTGGAGGCGTTATGTGACACCCTCAGTGTGAGTGAGGTACCTAGCGTTATCAAACCCCGAGTAGGTATAGCCGACAGTCGTTTTGCAGCATGTTTGGCAGCTTTCCCCCAAAATCTTCCGTTCATTCGAGTCGTTGCACCGGGAGCTAACTCTGAGTTCCTGGCTTCGTTTCCGGTGGGTGTCCTTGGTAGCAAAGACTCACCGCTGATTAATGTTCCTGATCTTGTTGATGTGTTCCGACGACTTGGTTTACACACGCTTGGTGACATTGCTTCCTTACCAGCTGACCACTTGCTCGCGCGGTTCGGTTCGCCGGGACTACTGGCTCATCAATTATCTCTGGGGCTAGATAGTCGAACTCCTCAAACGGATTTGATCTCAGATGTAGTGATGGAGGAAAGCGAAGTTGACCCTCCAACTGATCACACTGAAGCAATCGTGTTCCTCGCTAAAGCACTGGCTGATGAAATCCACAAGCGTCTATCTAGTGAGGGGTCGGTGTGTACTCAGATCTTGATCGAAGTGGAATCTGAACACGGTGAATCTTGCAGCCGATACTGGCGGCATGAACACCAGTTCAGTCCAACAGCTATAACCGATCGGGTTCGTTGGCAGCTTGAGGGTTGGTGTCATTCAGCAACTGGGCCCACAGGACGGTTGTCCTTGGTGCGGTTGACATCTACCGAAGTGGTTCCTGATGATGGCCATCAGTTGGGGTTTTGGGGAGGAGAAACACCTGGCGACGAACGCGTAGTGCGATCGTTAACACGCATCCAAGGAATGCTGGGTTCAGACGCGGTGACGGTAGCTGAACATAACGGAGGCCGCCGCTTGTCGGATATCGAGCGGCGAGTTTCGTTGACGGTCGCTGGATTCGATCCCGACCGGAGCATCGCTATACCCGAGACGGCAGATGCACCGTGGCCGGGTCGACTTCCTGCACCTTTGCCTGTTGCAGTTTTCCAACAAGCCCATCAACTTGTCGTAACAGATGCTGGAGGGCAGCCAGTTCGAGTAGATGGTCGAGGTCAAATCGGAGGAGCGCTGGCTCATGTCCAAGGAGAACTATTGGGATCACATTTGATTACTAGTTGGGGAGGCCCTTGGTTCCTTGATGAGAGATGGTGGGATCCTGCCCGGAAACGCCGACAAGCGAGATTTCAGTTGTTGCTAGCTGATGGAACAGCTCATCTTTGTGTGGTTCAAAGTGGGAAGTGGTGGCTCGAGGCTTCCTATGAGTGAGTAACAACAGGGCAGTACCATCCCTGTTTGATTGGTCATCGACCATTAACGGACCAGTGCCAAGGCTCACTCGGCAAATTGCGCAATCCATACTTAGACGCGTTTCGTTTCAGCCATCGGAAACCCGACGTGTTACTCCAAAGCGCCCGTCCGTTCTGCGTGAAGTCCACCGCTAATCCACGCTCGTGCATCGACGCACCAGGACGCGCGGTTGGTGGACGGCATTGGTAAGAAGGTTTGCTGTAGACGGCCCAGTTGCTGGTACCACAATGAGCCCGTCGTAAGGCCACTTGCGAATCTGAGCTTCGGTACCCACCTCCACCAAGTCGAATGCCGTCGCGGGATGCAGCCTTCAGTAGAGCCAGGAGTTTGTCAGCGATCGACTCATGGACTCGAATGCCCCAAACCGAGGTAAGTTCGGACTTGTCGAAATTGATAGAAGTTGGGGCATCGGCAATCCCCAGCAACCTTCGTTGGCGCGCCTCCTCGGCTTCTCTACGTTTGCGTTCCGCCTCGCGACGTAGGCGGTCTTCTTTAGCTCGCTTCGCTTTCTCAGCCTTAATTACGCGAGACAGGTTTTGTTGTTCGGCCGCGATCTCCTTGGCCATTTCGGCGTCAAGCTCCGCCAACGCCGCGGATTCATACAAACGAACCTCCAAGCGTTCCTCGGCCTCAAGAACCACCTGTGCTTGTAAACCGACTGCCTCCAACAGTTGCTCTAACTGGGCTTCTGCTTCGGACCGAAGTAATTCACGCTGCGCTACGGCTTCGTTCAAGGCTTTAGTCGCCACTTGGGTATCAATCTGAAGAGCTCGAAGTCGATCGGAAGTGTTATTTATGTCTCCGAAAGCAGCTCCGATCAACGTTTGTACGCGAGCTGCCTTATAGATATCTCCCGTACGTGCCAAGCCGAAGGAGCCCTCTACCGTTGAGTCGCGGCCTATGTATGTTTGAAGAGCTAGATCGTTCACCTGCGTGTGCAGCGCTGCCTGTTGTTCAGCGAGCGAAGCAGATTTACGTTCTGCTGCGGTGACGGCCAACACCGCCCCTTCCAGTGCTCTTTCAGCATGGGTCACGTCGTCGCGTTGTTCGGCAACCAGTAGTTCTAGATCGGCCAGCGCCTGCTCGACCTCGGACACATCTGCTGTGGCCGTATCAATTATCCGAGCCTGGTTAAGAATTTCGTCCTGAAAAACGTCGCGTTCCTTCCTGAGTTGTCTCACCTGTTCCTCAAGCGCTGCCTTCTCTTTTCTTAGCTGGGCGCTGCTCTTCCCGGCCCCATTGGCAGCAGGCACTGCGAGGACCGCGCCCATCAGTAGTACGGCGATCGTTGCAGCGGTGAAACGAAATGGATGCGGCAGGTCGAAATCCTTTTTCTTTTGGTTGTGGATCCAAGGTACCCATCAATGTCGGGTATTAGGTATCGCCCTCACCTAAATAATTTCGTCCTCGACCGTGTTAAAGAGAATTCCCAGATCGGTGATCTCAAACTCAACCGTATCGCCGTCTGATAACCAAACTTGAGGTTCCATGGATCCACCAGTTCCTTCGGGTGAGCCAGTAGCGATGATGTCGCCTGGTTCCAGAGGCATTATCCGTGACATATACGCGATGAGTTCAGGAACGGAAAAGATCATTTCGCTCACGTTCGCGTTTTGTCGTTTTTCCCCGTTCACACGAGTCATTAGTGAAAGCTTCGAAGGATCGGGGATCGCTTCGCCGGTGACGATCCATGGGCCGCATGATCCCGACCGGAAGAAATTTTTTCCGGCAGCTACTCCGTGGCGCTGCCAATCTCGAACCGAACCATCATTGAGAACCGTATATCCAGCCACATATTCCAATGCCCGGGCCTCAGAAATATGCCTACCCGAACGACCAATTACCACCGCTAGTTCAACTTCATAATCGAGTTGAACTGATGCGACTGGGCGGAGCAACGCTGCGTTGTGCGGAACCAAAGAACCTGGTGGTTTGTTGAAATACACGGGTTGTTTCGGCAACTTTATTTCGCCGCCCAATGGATATTTTTTGTGGTAGTTGAGGCCAGCGCAGAGTAAGCGGCGCTGATTTGGTATGGGTAGGTCGAAAGAAATTGAATCCCACAAATGATCGACCGGCGCGTCTTCGAAACCGCGTATGTCATCCATGTCGCTAAGTGCCTCCCTCAACGTCGAGGCGTTCATTCGCTGATTTAGGTTGATCACCCCGTCGGTGGTTCCGATGCCGTACTGGGGTTCACCGTTGTTTACAAAGCTGAGAAGTATCACGCATATGACCCTAGTTATGACGAGAGACCTAGGTCTGTTGTGAGTAGCGTTCGGGCGGTGAGTCCTCAGGCCGTGATCTTCGATGTTGGCGGGGTTCTCGTAGGATCCCCATTTCTCGCTGCTTTGCGATGGGCCGAGAATTGGGACCTCCCGCGAACGGCGTTGGAAAAGCTATTCGGAGAATATTCTCGAAACGTCGAACCAGGTGAAGAACCCCCGATGTGGCATGAAGTGGAATGCGGTCGTGTTGCTCTTTCCGAATTCGTTGAGCACATGGGGAAAATACTGGGACCGGAGTTACCTCATGGTCACAAGGCCAGAGGTTTAACGGGAGCAGACTTCGACCCGTTCGCTGATGCTGAACCTATCCCGATCATGATCGAACTAGCTCACGAAATCAGAGATAGAGGTCTGCGAATCGCAATTCTTACTAACAATGTCAGAGAATGGCGGCAGTGGCGAGACCGCGTACCGATCGAATGCTTCGATCCGGTGATTGACTCGTGCGAGGTTGGCTTGCGGAAACCCGATCGTGCGATCTACTCGCTGATCTGCGACCGCATGGGCTTGGCTCCCGACAACTGTCTCTTTCTTGACGACCATCCCGGCAACGTTGAGGGGGCAATCGCTGTCGGGCTTGACGCTCTTCAAGTAACTGAAGATTTCGGTGCCGCAGCCATGAAGGTCCGAGAGCGCCTCTAATTGTTGCGAGTCATTCTGACTGGCTCGCCTCCCGCCGCTCTGATCGTCCGTTCGGCGCGCTCGATGTCAGCGCCGTAAATCACACCGGTCCACTCCGGGAGTTCCAGAGGGACCTCGGGTCTATCGGTATGCAGAATCAGCCGGGCTTCCACGTCGACTGTCCAGTGGCGAACGGGATGTGCCTTCTGTCCACGGATCGACACCAGGTGAAGCCCGCTTGCTGTCGCTACCAGGACCGAGCGTCTCCGCCGTGCGAAATGATCCCACCCCGACGACGCCGATATCACTAGAGGTAAGAGAGTTCCGAACGAGGCTGCCAGCACAAACCCCGCGGCGCACACGACACTCCTTGCGGCTAGCTCCCAACGTTGAAGGGGCACTAACGCTGGGTCGCTGACCGCGACGCCCGCACGAATTTCGGTGCCAAGAACGCGAGACAACAATGCGCTGTCGGCGAGAGACCGACGACTCATGAATGGTTCTCGCCTAGATAGCAGCTGTGTTCCTCGTCGCCCTGTGTCATTGAGCGCCGACTGCTGGTTTCCTGCGATGCCATGACTCGGCGAGCTCAAGTCGGCCACCTAACTGCAGCAACAGCGCTTCGGCGTGCATCGCCCCAACTAACTGGACTCCAATAGGCAACCCGTTGGCATTCATATGCATAGGGAGCGAGATTGCTGGCTGGCCAGTGACGTTGAACTGGACGGTAAAGAGAAGTATTTCGCGCAAGCGTTTGGTGCCGAGCTTGGCATCTCTTAGCTCTCCGAGTTTTGGCGGCGGCTCGGCAATGACGGGTGTCAACAAAATATCGAATTTGTTCCACCAGCGAGCAATTTTTCGCGTGTATAAGTGAAGCCACTCAACTGAAGCTAAATAGTCAGAGGCTGTGTATCTGCGACCAAGTTCCACCAGAGCTCGTGTATCGGCTTCCATATCGTCGGCCCCGAAGGTTCTTCCAATCGCCTCGCCTAACTTGGTCACCGAGCGGGCTTCGTTGGCTGCCATCACGACTTTGAAGTGCTCGAATAAATCGTCGTCGAACAATCCGTCTGGGCTCTCTGGCACAACGATGTGACCATGACTCTCAAGCAGAAGAGCTGTTTTGTCGACGGCATCGACGCAATCTGAGTGAACTGGACCCCAATCTGAACTTGTGGTGAATCCAATCCTTAATTGACTTGGCTCGATCGAAGAAGTTTCCTCGAATGGCACAGCAGGCGGCGGAGCCCAATAAGGGTCACCCGGCCATGGTCGAGAGATGCCATCCAACACTCGGGCGCTGTCACGGATAGTTCGAGTCACAACACCGTCAATCGCCACTCCAGCCCATGATTCGCCGATCTTGGGGCCAAATGAAACCCGACCGCGACTGGGCTTGAGGCCAACTAGGCCACATTCTGAAGCGGGAATGCGAATAGATCCGCCACCGTCGTTTGCGTGAGCGATTGGAACGATTCCCGCGGCTACCGCAGCAGCAGACCCGCCGCTTGAACCGCCGGTTGAGTGATCTAAATCCCAGGGGTTCTTGCAAGCCCCATGAGAAGTAGGTTCAGTTGTAATGGTGCCGCCGAATTCAGGTGTGTTGGTCCGACCAAAGTTCACCAACCCCAAGTGATCGAACATTGTTGACAGATATGTCGTATGCCCAGCGCGGTAGTCCGCATCGCGAAGAGCGACGTTCCCAGCATGGTATGGGTCGCCTTTAGTCATTACGGTCAGGTCCTTAGTAAGGAAAGGCACCCCCCACAGACTCGCCTCCTTGGGGACAGACATGTCACCCATTTGTCGAGCTCTGTCTCGAGCCTGCTGATCTAGGCGGTGGATAATCGCGTTCAGCTGAGGATTTAGAGCATCGGCGCGCGAGATTGCATCCTCAAGCAATTCGATCGGCGAAGCTTTGCCCGCATGTATGAGGCTTGCGAGTTCGACACCGTCCATCATCGCGTTCTGCATGGATGAAAGGTACCCCGAACAAGGCCACCATTCTTGACGAAGACCGAACATATGTTCGATGATCTATGGTATGGGCTTTAATAACCCGGCTATGCCTTGGCATGAACTTGAACGACGACTTTCGGACCGAGAGTCAGAACCAACCAGTAGTTCTCCTCGTCAGTCAGATCAAAGTGACAGTAAGGCCTGGTCGAGAAGAAGAACTCCTTTTGAATCTCATGGCGTTTGTCGCTCTGAGGGAGTTGTCCCGTACGCCGAACTGCATACTCACTCTCACTTCAGTTTCTTAGATGGCGCTTCGAGTCCTGAAGAGCTAGTGCTCGAAGCTGCGCGACTTGGGTTGGAAGCTCTTGCTTTGACTGATCATGGAGGTTTTTACGGTGTTGTGCGTTTCGCTGAAGCTGCTCGAGAAGTCGGTCTTCCTACAGTTTTTGGTGCCGAACTTACTGTTGATGCCTGGCAACCTGAGGGCAGCTCGGTTCTTGGTGGCGACCTTCGGGACCCTTCACGTGTCGGTACGACCGACCCGCCAGGTAAACGCCTTGTTGTCTTGGCCCGTCACCCTAAGGGGTATGCGTCGCTAGCTGCCCTTCTTTCGAGAAGTCAGATGGCAGGGAAAAAAGGTGCGCCGCGTATATCCATGCCAGAGCTAGTTAATGCGGTGGATTGCCATCGCGGGGATTGGGCTTTACTTACTTCAGGCCGCCGAGGTGCAGTGCCGGCCGCGTTAAAGATGGAGGGAATTTCGGGGGCAAGGCGAGAACTCTGCCGGCTGATCGAGGCGGCCGGAAATGACAATGTGTTTGTGGAATTGTGGCACCACGGTGATCCTTCCGACGATGCTCGCAACGATTGCCTGGCAGATTTAGCAGTTGAGCAGAAAGTTGGGTTGCTTTGCACTAACGCTGTTCATTACGCGACCCCGTCTCGACGTCACTTGGCTTGGGCGATGTCAGCAATCCGGAGTCGCCGGTCTCTCGACGACATAGATGGCTGGCTCCCAGGTCAGGGTGCTGCCCACTTGCGTTCAGGCCCTGAACAGGCCCGTTGGTTTTCCCGTTATCCCGGAGTTGTTAAAGCAGCGGCAGAACTAGGACGTCAATGTTCCTTTGATCTGTCGTTAGTAGCCCCGAAGCTTCCCCCATATCCGTGTCCCAACGGCATGAACGAGATGTCCTACCTGCGCAAAATTGTGTACGAAGGGGCTGAACGTCGGTACGGACCCCCGTCCGCTGAAACAATTGCGGGAGCCTGGCAACAACTTGCCCACGAACTTGTGTTAATTGAGCAGCTCCGCTTTCCCGGTTATTTCCTCGTCGTCTGGGACATCGTTTCTTTTTGTCGGACTCGCAGCATTCTCTGTCAGGGGAGAGGATCCGCGGCTAATTCTGCTGTCTGTTACGCCCTTGGTATTACCAACGTCGATGCCGTTTCGCTTGGGTTGTTGTTCGAGCGGTTTCTTTCACCGGAGAGAGATGGACCCCCTGATATCGACCTTGACATTGAAAGTGGGAGACGAGAAGAAGTCATCCAGTATGTGTTTGATCGTTATGGCCGCGAATACACAGCGCAGGTCGCCAATGTCATTACTTACCGGACTCGATCAGCAATACGTGATGCTGCCCGAGCTTTGGGGTATGCCCCTGGTCAACAGGACGCATGGGCTAAGTCACATGATCGACACGAGCCAATTCGGTCTCGTTTTCAATCAGAGCTTGGAGAACAAGGCCACAATTTCATACCTGAAGATGTTCTCCGGCTGGCTTCCGAAATTGAAAATTCACCACGACATCTAGGCATCCATTCGGGCGGCATGGTGATCTGTGATCGTCCCGTAATCGAAGTCTGCCCAGTTGAGTGGGCGCGAATGGCTGACAGATCGGTATTGCAATGGGATAAAGACGACTGCGCTTCAGTTGGGTTAGTAAAATTTGATCTACTCGGCTTGGGGATGTTGTCAGCTCTGCATAACGCTGTTGATCTCATTGCTGACGCTCATGATGTCGAAGTTGACCTCGGCGCGTTACCTCAAGAAGAAGAGGTCTACGAAATGTTGTGTCGGGCTGACTCAATCGGTGTGTTTCAGGTGGAGTCACGAGCGCAGATGGCAACTCTTCCTCGGCTTCGCCCCCGTTGCTTCTATGACTTGGTCGTAGAAGTGGCGCTTATTCGACCAGGGCCTATCCAAGGAGGTTCAGTTCACCCTTACATTCGACGTCGAAACGGAGAAGAGGCTGTTACTTACCTACATCCACTGCTCAAGCCAGCTCTTTCCAAGACATTGGGTGTCCCTCTTTTTCAGGAACAACTCATGCAGATGGCAATCGATGTGGCGGGGTTTACTCCCTCAGAGGCAGATGAACTGCGTCAAGCTATGGGTTCTAAACGATCGCGAGAGCGAATGGAACGCCTTCGGTATCGACTGTATGAAGGCATGTTCGAGCGTGGAATTAGGCAAGAGGTCGCTGACCAGATCTGGGAGAAGATGGTTGCTTTTGCCAATTACGGGTTCCCCGAAAGCCATTCGGTGTCATTTGCTCACCTTGTTTACGCTTCATCCTGGATCAAATGCCACTACCCAGCTGCGTTTTGTGCAGCCCTACTCAACGCTCAACCCATGGGGTTCTATTCACCCCATTCATTAGTGCAAGATGCGCGACGCCATGGTGTGAAAGTCTTGACCCCAGACCTCAACGCTTCATCAGATAAGGCCACACTTGAAGGTTTCGGCAGGTCAACGGGTGGCGTAGCTGTTCGGCTGGGTTTTTCATCCATAAGAGGGTTTAGTGAAGATCTCGCACTCGAAGTTGCTGCTTCTGGACCTTACGAAGATTTAGAACAACTCTCACGTCGCACGTCGGTCTCTCAAAAGCAACTAGAGGCACTGGCTACATCTGGCGCCTTTACCTGCTTTGGTTTGGAACGTCGCGAAGCTCTATGGGCAGTGGGGGCGATTGCTCAGTCTCGTCCGGGGCGCCTTCGCGGCATTGTTACCGGGGCTTCAGCTCCGACTTTGCCGGGAATGTCGCTGCAAGAAGAGGCTGTTTCTGATCTGTGGGCTACCGGTGTAGCTCCCAACGGGCACCCGACTCGCTTCATACGAGAAGAACTTAAACAAGCAGGCGTAGTAACCGCGGACGAGCTTTTAAGTTGCAACCTTGGCAAGGTGAAAGTGGCAGGCGTTGTCACCCACCGTCAACGTCCAGCAACAGCCGCGGAGACTTTGTTCGTCAATCTTGAAGACGAGACAGGCCTGATCAACGTCATAGTTTCGCGCGGATGTTGGTTGCGGTTTCGGGCCGTTGTTCGTTCTGAGCCTGCGCTTGTAGTGCGAGGCAGACTTGAACGACATGAGCGTGTCGTTAATGTCATCGCTGAGCGAATCGAAAAACTTGAGATCGAATCGGCTATCCCCAGCCGAGATTTCCGTTAAATGGCCTGCCCAGCGTCAGCCCAGCGGACGCCCAAATGGGCGTTCTTCTTGCCAACTGGCAAGGAAAGCTTCAGCCTTATAACACGCAGCCATGAAAGCTCCGTCCTCGTGATTAGCGGTCTCTTCAAGCAATGCCAACACAGTGTCAGCCGTTGAGGAACGCAGATCACCAAGACTCGTGTTCTGTGGTGCCCACCAAGCCAATGATGGCCCAACTGCACTCAAGAAATCCGCTGCGACCGGAGCGCTGTTTCGCCGCAAAATAGCCAAAGCCTTCGAAGAAATAGCTGCTGCAGATGTAGCGATGATCGGCGTGCTCCCCGCGGTCGCAGCCCCTTCTCCGGACATGGCACCTGGTTTAGAACCCACAAAAATCGCATCGACATCTGCCTTCCAAATTTCCCAAGGTTTGCCAGCAGGCCCTAAGTGTTCGACGCAGCCTGGACCAGCGTCCATCCATGCATCAGCGAGACTAGAACTGTCAAGATCACCTGCCACACACCCTTTGGCAGTCGAGACTTTCACCACTTCGCCCCCACTAGCTTCGACTTCTCGTGCAATAGCAAGACCGGTCTCATCGAAACCTTCGATAGCAACCCGCCAGCCGTTCGATGGTTTCGCGAAATACGAAGCGCAAGTTGTTGCTCCGACAGCTACCAGTTCCCGATCAAATGTGACGCCATCTCGATCTTCACGAGTGACCGGGTTCCGATTATCGTGGCGAAGAACAGGCTCCAGCGACGTTTGGTCAAGGCGCAAACCTGGACTCGTTAGTAATCGTTGGGATACAAATTCCTCTGCTAACTCGGAAGCCAGTGATGCAACCGCAACCTCAACTTCTTTAGGGTCGACTTTCAAACCGATAGTTGCACCACTCTTACGTTGTCCGGTAAGGGCAAACATGTAGGTCTGATGGCGTACCAACAGTTCGGCATTTCCCGGAACTAGTTTGGCTCCTAGCCGACTTGGACCTACATAGGCCTCAGCGCCAGGTAGGTCATAAATAACAAAGCCCTGCGTCGATTCGAGTTGCTTTATTTCCACGACTGAATTGTGCCACTTGTGGTGCCGTTCAGACAGGTAGCTTCTCAGCAAAGCCAGCCGTAGCGGCAATACAGAGCGATTGATACAGCCCGTCTGTGAGAAGTCGGATGCGCCTTTGGAAGGTAATGATCATGAGGGAACGTGATGACGGTCGAGTCATGGTCACCTTCGACCGTTCGTGGCGGGTAGTTAATGGGCCGAACGGACGATTAAAGAACTCCGCGACGAATCAGGGGACATCTGGTCCGCTGATGGGAAACTGCTGGTTTTTCGCGCTAAATGGGGCAGTGGTCCCGCAACCCGATGGAGTAAACCGCACAAGAAAAGTCACGTGACTTTAGATCCTTCCCAGTTCCTCAGTTACCGTCGTAGAGGTGAAGCGCTGGTTACTCCCCGCCGTGTTAGTCCCCATGCTTATAGCGGGAGCCTGCCGAGGAGGCTCTAACCAGTCATCGACCGTTGCGAAGCAAGATTTCAACACTGAGTCCTCGGTGCAGGGCAAAGCGCTTGCTCCTTTTGACCCAGCGCAAGGAGATCTCGCTGTCGGTCAACCAGCCCCATCTATCAGTGGAGTCGATCTTTTGACCGGCGAGAAAGTACTTGTAGCGCCCGCTGGCCGGCCGCTTGTAGTCGCGTTCTTTGCTCACTGGTGCCCGCATTGTCAGCGAGAAGTTGCGACGCTCACAGAGTGGCTTTTGGCGAATGCGTTGCCATCAACAGTCGACTTGATCGCCGTTTCGACATTTGAAGCGCCCGACCGCGGAAATCATCCCCCGGCCAAGTGGCTTTCCGACGAAGGCTGGAGGTATCCGGTTATCCCAGATACAGCGTCGATGACGGTGGCCGAAGCTTTCGGCGCGACGTCTGTTCCCTATTTCGTATTCATCGAGGCCGACGGAACAGTGGCGTTTCGTATGAGTGGAAACCTGGGCCCAAACCAATTGTCATTAGCGATGAAACGTTTGGCTGGCACATCTATCTGAGCATTTAGGGCAGGAAACCAAAAGGAGGACCGCTTTGGGGCCGGTCAGGTGCCACCCTAGGGCTATGTCTAGCCTTCCTAAACCGCTGCGCCACCCAGGTCGCATCCGCAAGGAAGGATCGTCTTTTCGAGTTCGGAGATCAGCGCGAGTTCGGGATCTTCTCGGCCCCGACAGTGTTGGTATCCGCCAGAGCCTCGTCGCTCTCGCTTTCAGCAGCCTCACAGCCGTCGTGGCAGGGGGATTTCTCGCAGCCATGACTGGCACCCTTCAGCGGCACCCCGGTCTTCTTGTGTTGGTTCCTGCTGCAATCGGAATGCGCGGCAACATTTTTGGTGCACTAGGCAGTCGCCTTGCCACTTCAATCCATGCAGGCACATTCCGGATGTCGCGTCGTCCGGATGCTTTAGTTGCCCAAAATGTGCTTGCTTCGGGGGTTTTGTCGCTAGTGACCGCGGTGATACTCGCGGTGCTAACGAAAATCCTTTCACCTGTTTTTGGCCTTGATTCCGTTGTTGCCGTAGCGGACCTAGTTGTCCTATCTGCGGTCGGGGCTCTCCTGTCGTTCTTAGTACTGATTGCTGTCACCCTTGGTCTTGCGGCGCGATCCGCACAACGCGGCTGGGACTTAGACGATGTCAACGCCCCGCTGGTCTCGGCTGTCGGTGACGTGGTCACGCTCCCAGCATTATTTGTCGCCACCTTCCTGCTTGAAATTGACATTCTCACGACGACTCTCGCGTCGCTGCTCGTATTGCTGAGCCTGCTGAGTCTGTGGTGGAGTCGCCGTAGTTTGTTGACAGTGATGCGACAGGTGTTGGCCGAGTCACTTCCGATTCTTCTTACGACCGGCATCTTGTTAGTAATCGCGGGTGTCGTCATAGAACACGAGTTGGCGACATTCGCGGCCAATCGAGCGGTACTTGTGTTAGTGCCAGCTTGTCTGGCGGCAGCCGGAGCAATCGGCGGTATTCTCTCCGGGCGGCTTTCCACAAAATTTCATCTCGGAGTTATCGAACCCACAGCCATGCCTGGTCGTCCAGCCCGACGAGATCTGGCAGCCGGATTGGGTTTAGCGCTGCCCGTACTTATCGTCAACGGTCTGCTGGCCCAATTCGCGAGCGTCTTATTTGGTTTCGAATCACCAGGGTTAGCTTCGCTCCTATGGATATCGGTGATTGGAGGAAGCATCGCCACGGTGCTCGCTGGAGCGATCGGTTATTACGGCACAGCGCTCGCGGTCCGAGTCGGCGTAGATCCCGATACGTACGGCATGCCTTTAGTAACAAGCTCCGTTGACTTGGGTGGAGCAGCCGCACTGGTTCTTACGATTGGTTGGTTGGGGTTGTCATGATCAGACAGCACTTCGGAAGGTTAAGAACCCGTCCCTCTTCCGGACCAAATTTTGTTACTGCACTCCTCTCTTATTGCCTAGCCTGTGAGACACGTCATGGATGACAAACCACGGAATTTGAAGACCTTGCTAGCTGAAGCGAAAGATGCTTCGGAACTAATGGTCGACCTCGCCTACGCGGCGTTGTATTTCGACGACGAGGGCATGGCTGAATCAGTGCTCGGTCTTGAAGAAGAGATGTCCGATCTCGTTCACGAGATGCGTTCATTAGCGATGCTTGCGGTTCGACACCCCCGCGAGGTTGACGGCATGAGTTCGGTGCTTCAGGTCGTTTCTTCCATCGAACAAATCGCGAATGCGGCGGTGGACATAGCGAAGATCGTTCTCCGTCAGATTGGAATTCCTCGTGCTCTTGTCGTTGATCTTGGCCAAGCCGCAGAGGTTTCACATCGCCTAGTTGTTGCCGATGGAAGCCACTTAGCCAACCGCCCCTTAGCTGATATGGAATTACCGGTCGTTGTCGGAATGCGCGTAGTAGCCATTCAACGAGGCCGGCGTTGGCTCACCGATGTCGGCGGTGAAGACATTGTGGAAGCAGGGGACGCGCTGTTTATGCGCGGTGAACCTGCCGGGATAGTTCGACTCAGAGAATTGGCAGCAGCTCCACCCTGGGTTCCCCCAGAGGCTGATACATCAGACCTTCTAACCGACCTTGACCGGGCGGTTGACACTCTCGTCGAAATGAAGAACATTTCTGAGACGGCGATAGGACTTGCGTATTCGGCGCTGGTACTCCACGACCTTTCCCTGGCGCGAGAGGTCAGAGCCCTTGAAGAACGGCTTGACGAAATGAAAGTGTCGCTACAGACGTGGGTTCTTCGCGCAGCAGCTGACGACGTGGACCCGTCACAGCTTCGGGGATTACTGCACTTGGCGGAAGCTGCCGAAGACATCGGTGATCAAGCACTTCAAATTGTTTCCCTGGTGCTCGATCAAGAAGATGTACATGCGGTCTTAGCGCTTGCCCTAGGCGATACCCACGATGTTGTTGTCCAGGTACCAGTTGCTCCAGGCTCCACAGCTGATGATGCGACCTTGGGTTCGCTAGGACTAGCTGTAGATCCTGGGTATCACGTTCTCGCTGTTCGCCGCGCGGCGGCATACATCTACAACCCGGGGAAAACAGTCACGTTGAGGGCGGGAGATGAGCTACTTGCGTCGGGCCCTGAAGAAGGTCGAGAACGGCTAGCGGCTTTGTGCGGCTATTCCATTGCAGTGGATGAAGAAACGGGCATGATCGACTTGACTCCTGCTCGATAAATCGAACGAGTGAAGACAGGCCTAAGGCGAACAGATTGCTAGCTTTGCTTTGATGTCGCTGTCGATTCTCACCGTTCACGCCCACCCTGACGATGAGTCTTCGAAGGGACCCGGGACCATCAGCATGTATTCATCGCAAGGTATCCGAACCACATTGGTGTGCTGTACCGGTGGGGAGGTGGGGGATATTCTCAATCCCGCTATGGACCGCACTGAAGTGCGAGAGAATCTGGCTTCTGTTCGACGAGCGGAACTTGACTCGGCTGCAGCGATCATCGGGTACGACGAAGTGGTCATGCTCGGTTACCGAGACTCAGGGATGCCCGA
>Ga0163108_10001170_pt1 | contig 19299 bp, 23 predicted proteins | sample Fk1155metaG_FD_109644 | JGI IMG/M metagenome (GOLD analysis project Ga0163108, IMG submission 109644) | Marine microbial communities from the Central Pacific Ocean - Fk160115 155m metaG | ecosystem: Environmental > Aquatic > Marine > Oceanic > Photic zone | place: The Central Pacific Ocean...
GTATAAAAACATGCTGATTTACAAGACTTTAGACTTGTATAAAAAATAAAAGATTATGGCCTTTAGTATAACAAACAAAACCAACATGCAACAATCAAGAGAATCTAATAAAATAGATATAATAGAAAAAACAACTAAGATAGTAGGAGATATTGTCTCTAAGGCGGATTTTAGAATAGACGGAAATGTTGAGGGAACCATTATTACAACTGGAAAAGTTGTTGTTGGGGAGGAAGGCGCTGTCTCCGGAAAAATTACTTGTGCTAATTCTGATATTGCAGGACTAGTTAAAGGGACAATTGATGTGTCGGGGACACTAGCTTTAAAATCATCTGCTAAAATAGAAGGAGATGTAATTGCAGAAAAACTTGCAGTTGAAACAGGCGCTAATGTAGACGCTAGTATTTCAATGAAAGGATCAAAAACAATGAAAGCTCTTTCATCTGATGAAAAAGAAACCCCAGTCGAAAAAACAGCCTAATCCTTATGCAATTTTTGCCATTAATACCTTTCAAATGGGTATTAGCATATTTCTTTTTGTTCAAATAGGGAAGTATCTAGACAACAAGTTTGGTTTTGATGAAACATTAAAAATTGTATTTGCAATACTTGGCTTTATTATAGGATTTTTTCTGAGCTATAAGACCATAAGAAAAATTAACAAAAAAGCTTAACAACTTTCCTAAATACTTTAAAAATTTATTTTTATTTTGACCAATTAAGCTTAACTTTGGCGGATCAATTTTTTAATTAGTGAGAATTAATTTATAAATGATTCCTAAACATTTTCTTTTACTTTTTATAGCCTTTTTAACTTGCAATTATGGACTGGCGAACCCCTCTGAAACGAAAGAAAAAAAGGAAGGAGATATAAAAACGGAAATTAAAGAATTTGTTTTTCATCACTTAAAAGACTCTCATAGTTTTGGCATAACTTCATATAAAAATAAAAACGGAGAGAAGGTTTACGTTGAAATTCCGCTTCCTGTTATTTTATATGATAATGGTTTCCATTTTTTTATGTCTTCCGATTTTAAACATGGGAAAAAAATAGTTAATAAAGGAGAACAATACTACGCCTTAAACTATCACGACAATAAAATATATAAGACAGGCAAAAAAGGCATATTGGAATTGGATGAATCTCATAAAGCTCTAAATGAGAAGCCTATTGATCTTTCAATTACTAAAAACGTTGTAGTGATAATTATTACGGCATTTTTGATGTTATGGTTATTTGTAAGTTTAGCAAAATCATATAAAAAAAATAATGGAATTTCTTCCGGCATAGGGAGATTTTTTGAACCAGTAGTTTTATACGTTAGAGACGAAATAGCTAGACCAAACATAGGGGAAAAACATTACAGAAAATACATGAGCTTTTTGCTTACTATTTTCTTCTTTGTTTTATTTCTAAATCTCTTAGGCTTAACTCCAATTGGAATAAACGTTACAGGAAATATCGCAATAACATTTTCATTGGCATTATTAACTTTTATCATAACAAATATTACTGCCAACAAGAATTACTGGATGCATATTTTTTGGATGCCTGGAGTGCCAAAACCAATAAGAATTATTTTAGCACCAATTGAAGTCTTAGGGGTTTTTATTAAGCCTTTAACTTTAATGATACGTCTATACGCTAATATGCAAGGAGGCCATATAGTTATTATGAGCATAATTGGACTAATGTTTATATTTTATAATTGGATTGGGAGTTCGCTTTCCCTTGTTTTGGCCTTTTTATTAATGATTATTGAGCTTTTTGTAGCGATGTTACAGGCCTATATTTTTACTATACTATCTGCCCTTTATTTTGGCTTTGCTAATGAGGAGCATGAGCATTGATATTATGATTAAATTATGTTAAATTAAATTAAATTAAATACTATGGAAATACCAGCAATTATTGGCGCAGGATTATGCGCAATCGGAGTCGGCATCGGAATCGGCTTAGTAGGAAAAGGAGCAATGGAAGCTATTGGAAGACAGCCTGATGCTTATGGAAAAATACAAACGCTTACTCTTATTTTAGCCGCTTTGGCCGAAGGGTTTGGTTTTGTAGCTCTATTTGCAGCATAAATTAAAGACAACAGTTTTACTGTCAATGTTTTGGCAAGAATTCTTATTTTATTATTATGGAAAAATTACTTGAAGAGTTTTCGATTGGACTGTTTTTTTGGCAGACGCTAATTTTTATTGCATTAATTTTTTTACTTAGAAAATTTGCATGGAAGCCTATTTTAGATGCTATAAATGAAAGGGAAGATGGTATAAAAAACGCACTTGAATCAGCGGAAAAAGCAAGACAAGAAATGGCCTCGTTACAATCTGATAATGAAGAAACATTAAAAAAGCGAGAGCAGAAAGAGATGCCTTGCTAAAAGAGGCTAGAGAAATTAAACAAAAATTAATTGACGAGGCAAAAAACGAAGCAAACGTTGAAGCTAAAAAAATTATTGTTCAGGCTCAAGAAACTATTGCAAGCGAAAAAAATGCAGCTATTGTTGATTTAAAAAAACAGGTTGCTAATTTGTCAGTTGACATTGCTGAGAAAGTTTTAAAGGAGAAGCTTTCAGACGACAAGGATCAAATGAAGCTTGTTAAAGAGCTTGTTAAAGATGTTAAAATAAAATAAATGAAATCAACTCGAGCAGCTATTAGATATGCCAAGGCCCTCCTTTTGGAGTCCGTTGAAAAAAACAGCGTGGAAGAAACTTATAATGACATGATATTGGTTAAAAAAACTTTTGCTGATAATATTGAGCTTAGGCACATGGCAGATAGTTTAGTAATAAAAAACAGCATAAAAAGAAGCACCCTAAATTTAATTTTTAAAGATGCTGGAAACTTATGCTTAAGCTTAATCAATGTCTTATTTGAAAATAACAGAATGAATCTAATAGACATAATAGCAGAAAAATACTTGAGACTTTATAAAGACTTTAAAGGTATACAATCTGCAACAGTAACTTCTGCAGTCCCGATTAATGAAGAAATAGAAAGGGAAATTTTAGAGACAATATCTAAACTAACAAACAAAAAAACAACTCTAATAAAGAATGTTGACAAAAGCTTAATAGGAGGATTTGTTTTAAGGATAGGAGACATTCAATACAACGCAAGCTTTAAAAACAAATTAAAGAACATTAAGCAAGAGTTCAATAATAACACAAACTTATCAATTATATAAATTATGGCAGAAATTAAACCTGCTGAAGTTTCAGCAATTTTAAAACAACAATTAACTGGATTAGACGCTTCGGCTTCTTTAGACGAAGTAGGAACAGTTTTACAAGTTGGAGATGGAATAGCACGAGTGTATGGTCTTTCCAATGTACAATATGGTGAACTAATAGAGTTTGATTCAGGGCTTGAAGGGATCGTTTTAAACCTTGAAGAGGACAATGTTGGAGTGGTGTTATTGGGCCCTTCAAAACAAATAAAAGAGGGAGATACGGTAAAGAGAACACAAAGAATAGCCTCGATTAATGTAGGCGAAAAAATTGTTGGGAGAGTCGTTGATGCTCTAGGAAAACCTATTGATGGAAAAGGAAACATTGGAGGAGATCTTTTTGAAATGCCATTAGAAAGAAAAGCCCCAGGAGTTATTTTTAGACAACCAGTTAATGAGCCATTACAAACGGGAATAAAATCTATTGACGCAATGATCCCAATTGGTAGAGGCCAAAGAGAATTAGTAATTGGAGATCGTCAAACAGGAAAGACGACAGTTTGCATTGATACAATATTAAATCAAAAAGAATTTTATGACGCTGGAGAGCCTGTATATTGTATATATGTTGCAATAGGCCAAAAAGCTTCTACTGTAGCGGGAATTGCAAAAACCTTAGAAGATAAAGGAGCAATGGCATATACAACTATAGTTGCTGCAAATGCCTCTGACCCAGCGCCAATGCAAGTTTATGCGCCGTTTGCTGGAGCTGCAATAGGAGAGTTCTTTAGGGACACTGGGAGACCGGCTCTTATCATATACGATGACCTTTCTAAGCAAGCAGTTGCTTATCGTGAAGTTTCGTTATTATTAAGAAGACCTCCAGGAAGAGAAGCATATCCGGGGGATGTTTTTTATTTGCACTCTAGGCTATTAGAAAGAGCATCAAAAGTAATAGCAGATAATGAAATAGCCAAAGGAATGAATGATCTCCCCGCACCACTTAAGCCTTTAGTTAAAGGAGGAGGGTCTTTAACTGCACTTCCAATCATTGAAACGCAAGCAGGAGATGTTTCAGCATACATTCCTACAAATGTAATTTCAATTACAGATGGCCAAATTTTCTTGGAATCCAATCTGTTTAACTCTGGGGTTAGACCGGCTATTAACGTTGGGATATCGGTATCTAGAGTGGGGGGCTCAGCACAGATAAAATCTATGAAAAAAGTTGCGGGAACCTTAAAGCTAGATCAAGCTCAATATAGAGAACTAGAAGCTTTTGCAAAGTTTGGATCAGACTTGGATGATGCTACATTAAATGTGATTGAAAAAGGCAAAAGAAACGTGGAAATATTGAAACAGGCTCAAAATGATCCTTTTACTGTTGAAGATCAAGTTGCGATAATATTTGCAGGCTCAAAAAATCTACTTAAAAACGTGCCTGTTAATAAAATAAAGGAGTTTGAAAGAAAGTATATAGATTTTCTAAATTTAAAACATAAAAAAGTAATGGGAACAATTAAGGCAGGAAAATTAACCGATGATGTTGTCTCAATCTTAACCAAAACAGCTGAAGAATTAAGCTCAACGTATTAATAAAATAAATGGCTAATTTAAAAGAAATTAGGAACAGGATATCTTCAGTATCTTCTACAATGCAGATAACTAGTGCTATGAAAATGGTGTCTGCTTCAAAGCTGAAAAAGGCGCAAGATGCCATAACTGCAATGAGACCATATTCTAATAAGCTTTCAGAATTAATGAGAGGATTTAGCAGTTCTGCTGAAGATAAAACCTTTAGCAAAAAAAGAGAAATCAACAATATCTTGGTCATTGCAATTAGCTCAAATAGAGGTTTGTGTGGAGCTTTCAATGCCAACGTTTTAAAAGAAATCAACAGCTTAAAACGAAAAGAGGAATTCAAGAGCTCTAAGATTCATTTTTTAACTATTGGCAAGAAGGTCAATGATGCACTTTCAAAGGAAGAAAAGATAATTCAAAACGAAAGCAGTCTATTTGACAACCTAAACTACGATGAAGTTTCCTTAGTTGTAGAGAAATTAATGGATCTTTTTGCAAATCAAGAATATGATCATATTGAAATAGTTTATAATAGTTTTAAAAATGCAGCTACTCAAATTATTAAATCAGAACAATTTTTACCCATCTCAACAGAAGAAGTAAAAAGCATTTCCGCTTTGAATTATATTTTTGAGCCTTCACAAGAAGAAATAATAAGAACATTAATTCCAAAATCTTTAAAAATGCAATTGTTTAAAGCAGTTAGAGACTCTTTTGCTAGCGAACACGGCGCTAGAATGACTGCGATGCATAAAGCTACAGACAATGCTTCTGAGCTTCGAGATGAATTAAAGCTTACTTATAACAAAGCTAGACAAGCTTCAATTACTAATGAAATTTTAGAAATAGTTGGAGGAGCAGAAGCACTTAATGGCTAGAATAGTTTTATTTTAATTAGTTAATTTTAGTAAAACAAAAAGTTATTATGATTATTAAAGTAATCAATAAGTCATCAAATCCTTTGCCTGCTTATGAATCTCCTCTTTCTGCGGGAATGGATATTAGGGCATTTTTAAACAACAAAATAATTTTAAAGCCCCTAGCAAGAAAATTAATTAATACAGGACTATATGTCCAATTGGCAAAAAATTATGAAGCACAGGTTAGGCCGAGAAGTGGACTTGCATTAAAAAAGGGAATAACGGTTTTAAATTCTCCAGGCACAATAGACGCTGATTATCGGGGAGAAATAGGAGTAATCTTAATTAACTTATCAAATGAGAATTTTGAAATAAAATCTGGAGACAGAATAGCGCAATTAATTATTTCTAAACATGAAACAATACAATGGGAAATAGCAGACTCACTAAGTGATTCAAACAGAGGAAAGAAAGGTTTTGGAAGTACAGGAATCAAATAAATATAAATGAAGAAAACACTTTTTTTATTTTCTCTATTAATAATTGGGTGTAATGCTTTTAAAAAAGTAGAATACAAGACAGACTTCAAAAAAATTCCCACCAAAAGATTAATTGATGAAATTGAAAAAAGAAAGCCAAATTTTAATTTTATTATTTATAGAGCTCAAGCTACAGTCTTAGAAAAGAACTCTACAAATCAATTTAATATTTTAATTAGAATAGAGAAAAATGAAAAAATATTAATTACAGGCTCTATATTAATTCCATTATTTAAAGGACTGTTAACAAAAGAAAAAATAGCTTTTTACGAAAAACTAAGCAGATCTTATTATAAAGACAGATACGATTCTCTTTCAAGCAAACTGGATCATGAAGTAAATTTAAACACATTTCAGAATTTGCTTGTAGGGCTTCCTATAATTAATTTAAAAGAGAAAAAATGGAAACAAGCAACGAATAATCAAGCTTATAGCCTACAATCATTATCGAAACAAGAACCCCTTAGAATAAGATATGATTTTAGCCCAATTAGCTTAAGATTAATTAGCCAGGAGATTGCCTTTAACAACAATACATTAAAGGTTAATTATGGAAAATATAATATTGCTAATGGGCAATTGTTCCCGGAAGAAATAAAAATATTTTTAGATACAGAAAACAAGAAGGCAGAAGTTGTCCTTAGCATAAAAACAAATAAATTAGGAGGGCCTATCTCCTCCCCCTTTAAAATTCCTAAAGGATATAAGCAAATTAAATTATGATTTTCAAAACCAGCGTTAAAGATCTTGCTCTGTATGTTTTTTTAGGATTATTTATAAATCATGGATTTTCACAGACTAATAATAGAGAAAAGTTAGAAATAAAGAGATTAGAACTTCAAAAAGAAATCAAAAAAATAAATGAATTATTGTTTAGCAATAAAAGAAAAAAGGCCGCAGTTTATTCAGATATTGAGAGCTTAAGCTTGAAGATTCAAAGAAAAGAAGAATTAGTTAAGCTTACCAATCAACAGATTAATCTTTTAAATAATATTATAGAAAAAAATCAAAATGAGAAAGACTTATTAGAGTCTAATTTGTTAGAGGTGAAAAAGAGCTATCAAGAGATGATTTTGAAATCTTATAAAACAAAATCAGGCAAAAGTAGATTAATGTTTTTATTGTCTTCAGAAAGTTTTTTCCAAGCTTATAAACGGGTTCAATATATTAAGCAATTTGCTGTTTTTAGAAAAAATCAAGCGAACAAAATTTTATTTTTAATTAATGAAATAGGAGATATAAATAAAGAATTAAATTTTCAAAAAACAAAAAAAGAGGAGTTATTAAAAGACAATAGGGCTATTCAAAAATCATTAGAATCAGAGAAGAAAGAGTCTAACACACTGGCATATGAATTAAGGAAACAGGAAAAAAAATATCTTAATGAAATTGATAAAAAACAGAGACTAAGCCTACAGATAGATAAGGAAATAGAAAGGCTTATTAGGGAAGCAATTGCTAAATCTAATAAGGAAAAAAGTAAATCAGAGGGCTTTAACTTGACGCCTGAAGCAAAAGAATTGTCAAAAAACTTTGTTTTAAATAAGGGTAAATTACCCTGGCCAGTTATAAGAGGAGTTGTTATTCAAAAATTTGGCACCCAGCCACACCCAGTAGTAAAAACAGCCAAGATTAAAAGTAATGGAATAATTATTGCTACAACAAAGGATGAAAAAGTAAAAACAGTATTTGAAGGAGTGGTATTGTCCGTACTACAATTTAAAGGGAGCAACCCTACAGTTTTGGTTCAACACGGGAACTATATAACAGCCTATAAAAACCTTTCTAAAGTATATGTAAAAAAAGGAGACAAGGTTGCGTCTAATCAAAATCTTGGAGAAGTTTTTACAAATAATTTAACAGGAAAATCTACAATTCAGTTTAGTGTTTTTAATAACACAACCCCTGTAAACCCTTTGTTTTGGATTATTAAAATGTAGATTCAATTATGTTTAGACAGCATCTTTTCCAAATATTTTCCAAGAATATCAAACTCTAAATTAACGATATCCCCAATCTTTAAAACATTAAAGTTAGTGTTCTTATAAGTATAGGGAATTACAGCAACACTAAAACTATTTTTGTTTGATCCCACCACTGTTAAACTAATCCCGTTTATTGCTATTGACCCTTTTTCTACTGTAATATTATTTGATTTACAATACTTTATGGTATAAAACCAACTCCCATCTTTTTCTACAACACCTATACACTCCCCCACTTGATCAACATGTCCCTGTATCATATGGCCATCTAATCTATCACCAATTTTCATTGCCCTTTCTAGATTTATTTCATCTCCAACTTTCCAACTACCTATACTGCTTTTTGAAATAGTTTCTTCAATAGCGGTTACAACATACTCGTTATTATTGATATCCACAACCGTTAAGCAAATTCCATTATGCGAAATGCTTTGATCAATTTTAAATTCATTTGTTAAATCACTTTTTAAGGTAATATTCAGGTTACTTTTTTCTTTTTCTAAATTAGATATAACAGCTATTGTTTCTATAATTCCAGTAAACATATTCTTTATTTTATATATATATTTAGTCTTGTAAAACTAGTGATAAATACTATAAATATTTATGAAAGAAAAATTGTTGCCTATTGTTGGATTTTCTTGTGGGGACCCAAATGGTATAGGTATAGAAATAATTTTAAAATCTCTTCATGACAAGCGTATTCTTGAATTTTTTGTTCCAGTTATTTTTGCAAATTATCAATTGCTTTCTGAGCAAGCAGCATTTTTTAATATGAACTTAAAATTTAATAAAATTAAATATGGATTGCCTCCAAAGAAAGGGCAAATAAATGTGGTAAATGCCTGGGATAATGAATTTTTAACAGAATTTGGAAAACCTACAAAAGCATCGGGAGAGATCGCATTTAAATCATTAGAATTAGTGACCAAATCTATTCTGGAAAATAATGTTGAAGTAATGGTAACAGCGCCAATTAATAAACAAAACATACAAAATGAAAAATTTAATTTTCCGGGGCATACTGATTACTTGTCAGAAAAATTTAATGGCGAAAGCCTTATGTTTATGATTAGTGAGAGGTTAAAAATTGGTCTTTTGACAGATCATGTGTCCATTAATGAGATCGTTTCTGAAATTGACAACAAAAAAATTAAAGAAAAGATTTCTGTAATGGAGAAATCTTTAGAAATGGACTTTGGAATTATAAAGCCTAAAATAGCGGTTCTTTCTATTAATCCCCATGTTGGAGATGGAGGGGTTATTGGAGACGAGGATGAAGAGATATTAATTCCAGCGTTAATCGAAATTTCAAAATCAGGGAGCTTAGTTTCAGGGCCGTTTTCAAGCGATAGTTTTTTTGGATCAAGACTTTATAAGAATTATGATTCAGTTTTGGCCATTTACCATGATCAAGGCTTAATCCCCTTCAAAACACTCGCTTTTGGGGAGGGGGTTAATTATACTGCGGGACTTAATAAAGTAAGAACTTCACCTGATCATGGAACCGCCTTTGATATTGCCGGAAAGAACGTTGCTGATCCAACATCTTTTAAAAAAGCAATATTTTCTGCAATAGATATTTATAAAAAGAGAATCTCTTATAAAAAAAGAATAGAAACCCCTTTTTTAGAGACAAGAAAGAAAGGAGAGAATAAATAACGCTTCTCTTCTTAAAATTAATTATATTCGCGAACCTAAATAAAGATAAAATGCAATCATTAGCTCAATATGTAATTAATTTCGGAGGGTTAAATGAAGGAAGTCATGAATTCGAATTTAAATTGGAAAAGAAGTTTTTTGAGCATTTCGATTATGATGAATTTAATAGATGCAAGATTGTGGTCAAGGTAAAATTAATTAAGAAATCTAATTTATTAGAATTACGCTTTTATTGTAACGGGACAATTAATTTAAATTGTCATGTTTCTAATGAACCATTTGACTACCCTCACAACTCAAACATGAACTTAGCCGTTAAGTTTGGTCCCGGGTTTAATAATGACAATGAACAGCTTTTAGTTTTGCCTAAAGGATCCTATCAATTAAACATTTCTCAGCAATTATATGAAATGATAGTGTTATCTTTGCCAATAAAAATAATTCATCCTGGTATTGTTGATGGGACATTAAAATCAGACATCTTAAATAGATTAGAATTATATGAATCAAATTTTAATGAAAACACAAGTACAAATACCGACCCTAGGTGGGATAAATTAAAAGAGTTAAAATAAGATAGTTATGGCACATCCTAAAAGAAAAATTTCCAAAACAAGAAGAGATAAAAGAAGAACACATTATAAAGTTTCAGACTCTCAAATAGCAGTTTGTAAAACAACCGGAGAATCCCACTTGTATCATAGAGCCCATTGGCATGAAGGCAAACTGTATTATAGAGGAAAGGTTTTAATAGACAATACTGAGGAGTCTTAGAAATCCCCTTAAAAATATTTTTTTGCCATTTTTTTACGATTTTTAATCGTTTTTTGTCATTTTTTGCCATTTTTTTACGATTTTTGATTAAAATTCAATAAAATTGATTTAGTAGAACTAGTGCTTCAATCACTGCTTTTGTAGAAGGTTTTACACGGGGAGTATCATTTTAAAATGGGAATATAAAAGTTAATAAAAACAATTATTATGAACATAAAAGACATACAGCAATTAATAAAATTTGTAGCCAAGTCTGGAGTTAGTGAAGTAAAAATAGAATCAAACGACCTTAAAATAGGAATAAAAACAGGTTCAGGGAAAAAACCAGTTTCTTATATCGAGCCTCCAGTAATAGTTCCAGAAACAATCACCCCTCAAACTGAGACAAGGAAGTCAGATCAGATTATAGAAAACAAAAAAGAGGAAGAAAGTAATTTAATAACTATTACATCCCCTATTATAGGAACATTTTACAGAAAACCATCTCCAGATAAATCAAATTTTGTTAAAACTGGCGATGTAATTTCTCAGGGAGATGTTCTGTGTGTTATTGAGGCAATGAAATTGTTTAATGAAATCGAAACAGAATTTTCTGGAAAAATTGTCAAAATTTTGGTTGATGACGCCTCTCCAGTTGAGTTTGATCAGCCTCTTTTCTTAATAGATCCATCGTAACGACAATATTGTAATTAAAAAAACAAAAATGTTCAAAAAAATTTTAATTGCTAATAGAGGAGAAATAGCTTTGAGAATAATTAGAACCTGTAAAGAAATGGGAATAAAAACGGTTGCTGTTTATTCTGTGGCAGATGAAGAAAGTTTACATGTTAGATTTGCTGATGAGGCAGTTTGTATTGGCCCTCCAAATAGCGCAGAGTCTTATTTAAAAATAGCAAATATTATAGCTGCAGCTGAAATAACTAATGCAGATGCAATTCATCCTGGATATGGGTTTTTATCTGAAAATTCTCGTTTTTCCAAAATTTGTGAGGAACATAAAATTAAATTTATCGGCGCTTCTGCTGAAATGATTGATAAAATGGGAGACAAAGCTTCTGCTATATCCACCATGAAGGAAGCTGGCGTTCCAACTATTCCAGGATCTGAGGGATTAATCGAAACTTTTGATGAGGCTAAAAAAATAGCTAAAAAAATAGGCTATCCTATAATGATTAAAGCTACAGCAGGTGGCGGAGGTAAAGGCATGAGGGCAGTATGGAAAGAAAAAGAGTTTTTAGCCTTATGGGAAAGCGCTAAACAAGAAGCAAAAGCTTCTTTTGGAAATGATAGCATGTATTTGGAGAAATTAGTGGAGAATCCTCGCCATATAGAGATTCAGATTGTAGGAGATAAATATGGGAAGGCATGTCACTTGTCTGAAAGAGATTGCTCAATTCAAAGAAGGCATCAAAAACTTACAGAAGAAACGCCTTCTCCATTTATGACTGACAAACTAAGGCAGGAGATGGGACAAGCAGCAGTGCAAGCAGCAGAATTTATTCAATACGAAGGAGCAGGCACAATAGAATTCTTAGTGGACAAGAATAGAAATTTTTATTTTATGGAAATGAATACAAGAATTCAGGTTGAACATCCTATAACTGAGCAGGTAATCGATTATGATTTAATTAAGGAACAAATTAAGGTAGCGGCTGGAATTAAGATTTCAGGAAATAATTATTTTCCAAAACTTCATTCCATAGAATGTAGAATTAACGCTGAGGATCCTCATGCGGGATTTAGACCATCCCCAGGCAAGATTACAAATCTTCATTTACCAGGAGGACATGGAATTAGATTAGATACTCATTTATACAGCGGATATGTTATTCCTCCAAATTATGATTCTATGATTGCGAAATTAATTGTTACAGCGCAAAATCGAGAAGAAGCAATTCAAAAAATGAAAAGAGCTTTAGATGAATTTGTGATAGAGGGGATAAAAACTACAATTCCTTTTCATAGACAATTAATGGATCATCCAGACTATATTGCGGGGAATTATACAACAAAATTTATGGAAGAATTTGAAATAAACTAGAATTATTTCACAAACCCTTTTTGAATTATATTTTCAATAATTTGAACAGCGTTAGTTGCAGCTCCCTTTCTAAGATTATCTGAAACTACCCAAAGATTTAAACTGTTTTTTTCAGAAAAATCTTCTCTAATTCGGCCAACAAACACCTCGTCCTTACCCTTACAAAATATAGGCATAGGATATTTCAATTTTGCAGGGTCATCTTCGACAGTTACACCAGAGGTATTATTTAATAAAGTTATTATTTCAGAAATCTCAAAAGAATTTTCAAGCGTAATATTAATTGATTCGCTGTGCCCACCAATTACAGGAACTCTTACAGCAGTTGCGCTTATTTTAATCTTTGAATCAAGAATTTTATGAGTTTCATTTAAAAGTTTCATTTCTTCTTTAGTATATCCATTTTGTAGAAAATCATCGCAGTGAGGAATTGCATTTTGATGAATAGGATAATTATACGCCATTTCTCCATTTTCTCCTTTATACTCATTCTCTAATTGCTTGACAGCTTTCATGCCTGTTCCAGTGACAGATTGGTAAGTAGAAACTATAATTCTTTTTATTTTAAAATTTTTGTGAATTGGAGCCAAAACCATTAACATTTGAATAGTTGAGCAATTAGGATTTGCAATTATTTTATCTTCCAAGGTTAAAATTGAACCATTAATTTCAGGGATGATTAGTTTCGTGCCATTGTCCATTCTCCATGCAGAAGAGTTATCAATTACAATTGTGCCTTTTTCAGCAAATTTTGGAGCCCATTTTAAAGAAACCTGTCTGCCCGCAGTAAAGATTGCAATATCGGGGCCAAGGTTTATAGCTTTTTCAAGACTAATAATAGAATAATTTTTATTTAAAAAATTAATTTGTTTACCAATGGAGGCTGCAGATGCAACGAGAAAGATGTCTTCAAAAAATAAATTGCGCTCTTTTATAAGATCCAGGATTACCCTACCTACCATGCCTGTTACTCCAATCAACGCAATCTTCATATAGAATATTTTAAAAAGTAAAAATAATTATTTCAATAGACATAAAAAGCTATAATTCGGTTTAGATCATTTTTTGTAAAATAAAACAATTTAAGTTATAATAACCCTTTTGATTCTTTTAGAAAGTGAAGCTAATATTTCATAAGGAATAGTTCCAATAGCTTTTGTAAAGTCCTCTGCTGAAAGATTTTTGTCATCAAAAATTATGACGGGATCTCCCTCTTTACAAGTTATTTTAGAAATATTAATCATCATCATGTCCATGCAAACATTTCCAATAATTGGAGCTAATTTTCCATTGACTATAACATTACCATTACCATTGCCATACTGTCTGCTAATCCCATCCGCATGCCCAATAGGAAGTGTCGCTATAGTTATATTATCACTAGCAATAAAGCCTTTGTTGTAACCAACAGAACCTCCTTTTGAAATTTTATGTATTTGAGAAATAACAGTTTTTAAATTAATTACAGGCCTTAAATCATTTTTGTATTTTGGATCATTTCCAAAACCATATAATCCAATTCCTGTACGCACCATTTCATATTGTGATTCAGAAAAATTTAAAATCCCTGAAGTATTAAGGAGATGTCTTTTTATTTTCGATCCAATTTTATTTTGAAAATTTTCTGTCAATGATGAAAATATTTTTATTTGATCATTGGAAAAGTCCTTTTCATTTTCATCATCCGAAGCTCCTAAATGAGAGAAGATATAGGTTGGCTTTAATCCATTAAGCCGAGCAATTAAAGTGTCTATTTCGTTTTCATGAAATCCTAGTCTATTTAATCCGGTATTAAACTTAATTTGAAAAGGATAGTTTTTGTCAAACTTTGAGCAGGAGGTAAAAGCCTTTAAAATTCTAAATGAATATATGCTAGGCTCAAGTTTAAATTCAATAATTGTATTGAAATCATTTGTTTGAGGATGAAGAACAAGAATGGGAGATAAAATCCCCTTTTCCCTTAGCGCTAATCCTTCACTAGCATATGCAACAGCTAAATAATCAATTTTCTGTTTTTCTAATTCTTTGGCAATTATTAATGAGTCTGCACCATAGGAAAACGCTTTGACCACACCCATTATAAGAGTATTGGGATTTAATTTGGATTTTAAAAAATTCAGATTATTCTTTAGATTTTTTAAATTAACCTCTACAACAGTTTGTTGGATTGTCATTATTTCTTTTTTTCTCTTTTCGCCATTCTTTTTATAAATGCGCTCCTAGAAAGAGGCTCATATTCCTTTTTCTCTCCAACCAGAATTAGATCATTGGCTTCATTTTTCCTATAACTATAATTAGCCAATTCTCCAGTTTCAACACAAACGGCATGTACTTTAGTAACCTCTTCAGCACATGCCATAAGATTAGGCATTGGACCAAAAGGGACTCCTTTATAATCCATGTCTAAGCCAGAAACGATTACTCTACATCCATCATTTGCTAACTTATTACAAACAGCAACTAAATCTTGATTAAAAAACTGAGCTTCATCTATCCCTACTACATCATAATTTTTTGAAAAAGGATAAATCTCTTTAGTATTTTCTATCATTTTAGCTCCAATTTCACTTTTACCATGGGAAATTATTTTATCTTTTGGGCTTCTAGAATCAGTTTTAGGTTTAAATACAATAAAATTTTGCTTATCAAGCTCAGCTTTTTTAATTCTTTTTATCAGCTCTTCTGTTTTACCAGAAAACATAGATCCGCATATAACTTCTAATCTCCCTTTTGAATTTTTTTTATTTTCAATCATTTCAAACTTATTGATATTGTTATCAAAGTAGTTAACTTTAATGGTTTGACAAATGTCTAAAAATTAATTCAACATGGCAAAACTGTACATTGTTCCTACACCAATTGGAAATCTTGATGACATTACAATAAGATCAATAAAAACTTTAGAAGAAGTTGATTTAATTTTATGTGAAGATACTAGAAGAAGCAAAAAATTATTGCAACACTTGAATATTAATGGGAAATTAAGATCTCACCATAAATTCAATGAACATAATGAAGTTGACACTATAATTAATAAAATAAAGGAAGGGGCTAGTGTAGCAATTATTTCTGATGCGGGAACTCCTGGAATTTCAGACCCAGGGTTTTTAATTGCAAGAACTTGTTTGAATAATGATATAGAAATTGAATGTCTTCCTGGGCCAACAGCTCTTATCCCTGGACTTTTAGTCAGTGGAATTTCAGCAGACAAATTTGTTTTTGAAGGGTTTTTGCCTATTAAGAAAGGTAGAAAAAAAAGACTTTCTAATCTTTCTTCAGAAGAAAGAACTATGATATTTTATGAATCACCACATAAGTTGATAAGAACATTGATGGATTTTAAAGCCAGTTTTGGCTCAAATAGAAGAATTTCAGTATCAAGAGAATTGACCAAGCTTTATGAAGAAACCTTAAGGGGAACAATTAGTGAAATTATAGATTCATGTGAAAAAAAGAAGCCTAAAGGGGAGTATGTTATTGTTGTAGAAGGAATAGAAAAATAAGATGAACTGGAAAATAGAAGAAAATAAAGATCCACAAGCTATTGAACAGCTTTCAAAGGAGTTGAATGTTGACAAGGTTATTTCTTCTATGCTTATAAAAAGAGGAATTAAAACTTTTAATCAAGCAAAAGATTTTTTTAGGCCTAACATTAAACAGCTTCATGATCCTTTTTTAATGCAGGATATGGATAAGGCGGTAAGCAGGATATTACAAGCAATAGAAGAGAAGGAGTCTATCATGATTTTTGGAGACTATGATGTAGACGGAACCTCTTCAGTGGCGCTTTTAAGTTCCTTTTTAAATGAGATTGGAGCAGATCTTTCTACCTATATTCCTGATAGAAATAATGAGGGATATGGAATATCTTTAAAGGCAATTGACTTAGCCAAGAAGAATAAAGAAACTTTGATAATTGCTTTGGATTGTGGAATTAAAGCAAACGATCAAGTTCAATATGCTTTAAAAAAAGGAATAGATTTTATTATTTGTGACCACCATAATCCAAGTAATCAATTACCAAATGCATATGCAATTTTAAATCCTAAAAGAAATGATTGTAAATATCCATTTAAAGAATTGTGTGGATGTGGTGTTGGGTTTAAATTGATTCAAGCAATTAATAAAAGGAAAGGCTTAGAGATTGAAAACATCATTAGTTACTTAGATTTAGTAGCTGTAGCTATTGCAGCGGATATTGTCCCTTTGATTGGTGAAAATAGAATTTTAACTTATGTTGGGCTTCAACTTATAAATTCAAATCCAAGAATGGGGCTTCATTGTATTTTAAAGAACAATAAAAAAAAAGAATTTAACATTGGAGATCTAATTTTTTATATAGCACCGAGAATTAATGCTGCTGGCAGAATGGATCATGCAGCCTTAGCCTTAGAATTGCTTTTAGAGAAGGATTTAAATAAAGGAGAAAAATTAGTTGAAAAAATAGAAAAATTAAATCTTAAAAGAAGGGAAGTAGAAAAAAATATTACAGAGCATGCGTTAAAAAAAATAGTTGATGAGGACAACCCAAAATCTAACTCAACGGTGGTTTTTGAAAAATCCTGGAATAAGGGAGTAATAGGAATTGTGGCATCAAGAATAATAGAAAAACATTATAAACCAACAATAGTTTTTTGCATGTCAAAAGATGGAAACTTAACAGGATCGGCAAGATCCATTCAGGGCGTTGATTTATATGAAATTTTACAAGAATGTAAAGCCAGTATTTTACAATTTGGAGGCCATAAATATGCAGCTGGTTTAACTATTGAAAAAGAGAATTTTAAAATTTTTAAAACAAGCTTTGAGAAGGCAGTTAAAAATTATGTAAAAAACAAACTTCCTATTAAAGAAATTAAAATAGAATCTAAAATTATATTAAACTCAATAACGCCAAAATTTTTTAGAATTTTAAATCAGTTTGAACCTTTTGGCCCCGAGAATAAAAGGCCTATATTTTTATCAGAAAATTTAAATTTAAAAGGAGAATTAAATAAAATTGGAAAAAACAGAGAACATCTTAAATTAAGCGTTTCACAGGAATCAGATAAAACATTTTCAGCAATTGGATTCTGGCTTTCCGAAAAAGCGACCAGCATTTCATCCAATTCTACTTTTTCAATGCTGTATACAATTGATGAAAACACATGGAATGGTATTACATCTATTCAATTAAAAATCAAAGACATTAAATAAAAAAGCCTCTTATTTTTAAGAGGCTTTTTTTATTAAAAAAATGTATAAACTAGAATCTATAAGTAAACCCTAGGTTCCAAGTTCTTCCCCATCCTGGGAAAACTCTATTAAGCTCATGAACACCTAACCAAGTTGGATCTCCAGCATTTGCTAGGATATTAGTTGATGATTCAGCTATATAGTGTGTATCAAAAATATTATTGACATTTAGCCTTACATACACTTTTTCTCCACCAATAGATAAATTATAAGATGTCCCAAAATCAAACAACTCATATGCTGGAATTTGCATTGCTGCATCTCCTGCAGTATCAAAATCTTCTGGGTTGAAGTTTGCATATAAATCAGACGCTGAGAACATACTAATATTAAACTTAAATAAATCGGTAGGCTTAACAACTAGGTTTACTCTTGATGTAGTCTGAGCGGCATCTCCAACTTTTACATCTTTCAAGTATACAGTAGAAGTCCCTATCTTAACTCTACTAGAATCGAATACATCTGCAGTAACATCGCTTCCATACTTATAGTTCCCTAGAGATAGCATACCTTGAACTTCAACAAAAGGACTTATGTCTAAAACTCCATCAAATTCTAAACCTGTATGAATTTGCTTAATTCCATAATAATTAGCTGTTCCTCTAACTCCTCCAACAGAAACACCATCACTAAGGAACCTGTCCTCCCAAGTAGTCTTGTAAAGGTTTACATTAAATCTTAAATTATTAGACCTGTATCCATATCCTGCTTCAAGCCCAACAACAGTTTCATTTTTTAAATCAGGATTTAATGTGTTGGAATAATTGATCCAAACTGCATCAAAATTTGGCTGTTTAGAGTAGTAGCCTCCATTAACAAAAACATTATTTTTTGCATTAATGTTATAATTAGCTCCTCCCTTTACATTCCCTCCTGTAATATTTTTCCATGCAGAAGTTGCTACACCTGGTTGATTAAAATATTCTATTCTTTGAAATCCTTGATTAGAGACTGCTGCTTGAACAAAAGCAGATAGTTTATCTTCTTTGTATTCTAGTTGAGTGAATATTCCGCTCCATTTAACTTTTCCATCATTGTGATAATCAATTTTTTCTTCCTTGTCAGTGTCTCTAAAAACATTCCACAAATTTCCAAGATTTGAGCTGTATTCAGTTGTTCTTACAGCACTTCCTTTGTTATTAATGGACGTGTTAGTATAGTTTTTATTATCAAAATCTCTATAGCCATCAGCTCCTAGCAGGTTGTCTAGTCTTCTATAGTGAATCCCAGTATATGCCCTAACATCAACCCCAAAATCAAGAGTTAAATTATCTGAAAGTTGTTTTTTCAGATTAATAAGAGATCCTACAAAATTATGCGAATTCACAGATGCTCTTCTAACTATTCCATTTCTTTTTACTCCATTTACTCTTTCGTCTTGATCATTAACTATATATAATCCAGTAGCAGCATCTTTGGAATTTGCAGCGGTTTTCCCCTGATA